>JGI12316J15310_10000038_pt5 | contig 273516 bp, 234 predicted proteins | sample MarCyaLeptolynsp_FD_15310 | JGI IMG/M metagenome (IMG submission 15310)
CCCGAAACCGCGCTCGGGTACTCCCGTCGCACGATTGCGCTCGACCGCCATCACGAACTTTAACCGCTTCTCTAACGCCTGCTTTTCCTTGCTCGACATGTTTCCATCCTCGCCGCCTTCCCCGGCTCCGATGTCACATATCTATCGCGTACGCTTTGTCCAATATGTCTTGTTACTGAACACGTGAGCCCGTGACCACGGTCGCACGTGAAGCCTCGCCCGCGTCGACATGGCCTCGGAAGTAAGATTCTTAGATTCCGTTACTTATGTCCGTTTCCGTCGTTCATTTTGACGACCGTCTCGCGCACGGCGCCCTTCGCCAATCCCGTAAGGACAAGAGCTACGAAGACCTCGACTATACATTCACGACCGACCGGTTCAAATTTTTCACAGCCCCTTACCGTCCGGCTCTGCTGGACCTGACCGCCGTGCGTCGCTACTTCACCAGCCGCCCGAGCGACGAGGCGACGCGACGAAAGGCCTCTTTCAGCGCCGCCCGGTCGTCGGCGTAGACGTAGAGCCCTTGGCTCTTCGATGGGCCATACGTAGTGCCGGCCGACGGATTCGCCACCCGATTCAAGTTGCCCGAGTTCGCTCTCGCGAAGCCGATCGCGTCGATCGTCACGTTTCATGCATTCCCGGCAAAGCGGCGCCGGAAGATCAACACGCCCAGCCCCGTCAGCATCATCGTGACGGTCCCCGGCTCCGGGATCTCAGTCGAGGAGACCGGGCCCGTGTCAAACGCCGCCTCCGAGAGTCCGTACTGGGTGGAATCCCCCGTCACGTCAAGCACCTCGTCAAAACTCACGGAGGTCAGTACCCGGATACGCAAGTATCGGGCATTCGTATCCGACAGGTCGGACACTTGGACCCCGTTCGTCTGCGGAAAGACATTCCCGCCGCCGTCATTTAAGGCCGTGAAGGAGCCCACAAGCATCGCGTCCAGGAAGTCGACCGTGTTGGCGGTGTAGACCTCAAACCCCAGAATCGCGCCGACGCTGCGGAAAGGATAGTTCCACAAGGCCAATTGAAAGATCCGATACGATGCCCCAAGATCGAAGTCGATCGGAAGGTCGGGGTTCGGGGAGAAGGCGGCGAAATACTCATCACGGCTCGTTGTATCGTGCGCCGGCGCTTGAGCGATATAGCTCGCGAAGTCCGTCACCCCGTCTACGTACCCCAGGGATAGGCCCGATTGGTCGATTACAGAGTTCGGATCAGACTCAAGGGCCGGCGGGGCATTCACCACCTCCACGGCCGAGCGGATGATGCCCGCCGATCCGGGGCTCGGTGCAAGCAGCCCCGCCGCGAGCAAGGCGGAGAGGGCGAACAGACGCTGATCTTGTTTCATGATTCAACTGTGGCCGCAAAACGGAGGGAGGAACAGGGGCAGATCGGGACAACAGATGGTCGTTTAGGTGCACGGCCCCTTGAACGGCGCTCCGAAGGTCGAATTCCAGCCGGCAACCACGGCGGCGCCCAAGAAAAAGGGGCCCGCACGGGTTCAACCGGCGGGCTCCCCTCCAAACGATCCATTGCGCGGCGAACGGTTAGAAACCCGGGCCGTCGACGCTACTTCACCAGCCGCCCCAACGCCGACCCCACGGCACGAAACGCCTCTTTCAGCGCCGTCTGATCGTCGGCGTAGACAAAGATCCCCTCGTTGCTCGAAGCATCGTACGTCGGGCTGGCCGACGTATTGGCCACCTGATTCAAGTTGTCCGCGTTCACGCCTCCAAAACCGATCACGTTGATTGTGACGTCTAAGTCCTTGTCGGTACGAATCGCGTCCGCCAAGTTCAGAAACACGGGCGCGCTAAAGCCCCCGATGAGGATCGGCCAGAGTCGTGGGTCCTCCTACGGAGCGTATTCGACGAGTCAAACGAGTTGCGCCGGCCGCTGACGCTCGGCCCATAACTGCTCCACGGTATCTCGCAGATGATTCATGGGGAACGGCTTCTCCAGAAAGCGGTCCGCGCCGGCCTCGATGGCGTCATAGAGCGCCGGCGCGCCCGATCCTGAGATCGCGATGATGGCCGGAACGGGCTCGAGAGCCGCCGCCTGACGGATCAGTTCGACTCCGTTCTCTTCTCCCAGATGCATGTCTACGATCACAATCGTGGGAGGAGGGCTCAACAGCTCCAGCCCCGTTTGCAGATCGTGCGCGATGGACACGAGGAACCCAGCCGCCTCACAGACGCGCCGAGCCAGCTTCGCGACGCCGGGATCGTCGTCCACGATGATGAGTTCGTCCAACCTGGATCGCACCATGAAATCCTCCTACGCTTGCTGTTCCATGTAGCCGCACTACGCGGTGGCGGCAGTCGAGGCGCGGGAGCGGTACAGCGTCGGATCCACCGCCTCGGCCATCGCCGAAACCGTTCCCGGAAGCTCGAGAAACTTGGCCAATTTCCTCGCCTGATACTTGGGGTCGGCGATCAAGTCGTTGTAGTTCATTTCCAGCGCGGGAATCCCGCCCCGCTCGATCCAGGCCTTCACGGCCCGAACCTGACTATCAAACGCCCGCGCGAGCTTGGCCGGCTCGGCCTCGCTATCCTGTCCAAGCCGCCCCAGCATCGCCGTCTGAGACTCGAGGATCTCTTCCATGTCTCGCTCCACAAAGATCACCCGCAGCGGCAGCCGCCCTTCGTGCTTCGCCCGCATGAGCAGCAACGGAAGCAGGGGCGCAACGACCTTCACCGCCTGCCCCCGAGCCTCGTCTAGCCAGGACGTATCCGCGTCTCGCTTGGCGAGTCGCGACACGCCTTCGAGCTCGTAGTAGCCGCGCGGGTTGGACTCGTCCGCCAGCCGCTTCTCGTCGGTCAAGGCGGGAATTCCCCCCGCGTCGAGCATCTGCATCATCAGCGACGTTCCCGAACGCGGCAGTCCGGTCACAATCGTGACGACCTCGGTATCCGGGATGCCCGCCAAGCTGTCCGGCCGAGGCGACAACCGGATAGGCCGGCTCTTGGACTCAGCGGTCGCCTCCGTCGCGCTGACCTTTCGGCGCTTCTCCATCTGCAATCGCTTGCGCGCTTGCCGAATCAGCGAGAAGTAGTCCGTCGCCTCCCCGATGTCGCCCTTGAACTCACGCGCGATATCGGCCAGCATCCGATAGTTCACCGTCATCAGCGGCGCCTGCTGGGCGGCGGTGAGGAACGCCGACTCGGCCTCCCGCCACTCGCCCGCGCCGTAGTGCGCCAATCCCTTCAGGTAGTGCGCGCGCGGTTGGTAGTAGAGGATCCCGATCGACGCGTCGGCATGTTCCACAGCGGCCTCGTAGTCCTTCTCCCCGAGCGAAGCGCGCGCCAGCCCAAGGTGAGCGCCGGGCGACTCAATATCAATCTCCAGCGCGGCCGTACAGGCGACCCGAGCCCGGAACCAGTCCCGCTTCCGCAGGTAGACGTCCGCGCGCAGGCACAGCGCGTTCAACCGAGCGCCGTAGTCCTCGTCCAGCTTTTCGAGCTTGTCCAAGGCATCGTCATACCGTCGCTCGTTGAAGTCGGCGAAGGCTTCGATGTAGCGCAGCGAGAAGAGGTTCGGCCGCGATCGGCTGATCAGCTGCCGGCGCTCGCGCACGTGCGCTTGCTTCTCCTCGTCGCTCATCTTCTCGACGCGCTTCCGCTCCGCGGCTTGCGCCTCCGGGTCGTCGAGATGGAGAGCCTTGATCTGCTCGGACGCCTCGCGAGCCTCGGTCGTGCGTCGCTCGATAATCTCAGCCGTCACCTTGCGCAGTTCGCTCGTCCGTTCCAACCCCTGGAGACAAGCGATCAGCTTCAGCCCGAAGCGGTACTCCTCCGGCCGTGCCCCGTAAAGCCTTTGGAGAATCAACAGCGCTTCGCTGTACACCCCGCCGTCGATGTACGCGCAAGCCAGGTTGTACTCCAGCTCCTGCGTCGTCCGGTCGAGCGCCTTCTGGCGATCCTCGTCGGGCTTCTCGATGTAGCCCAAGGCGACCAACTGGTCGAGCGCCGCCTTGGAATCCACTGGAGCGATCTGCTTCTCCGGCGGATGGCTGCCGTCCTCGCCCGCAACGTCGTCCCAGCTCGGGATCGTCAAAGGCTCCTTGGGGTCGTCCCAAAGATCGGTCAGCACCCGACCGTCCATGTCTTCGCCGATCGGCAGGCCAAAGTGGTGCAAGATCGTCGGACAGACGTCGACCACCGTCGAGCCGAAGATCAGATCGTCCTGTCGGATTCCCGGACCGGTCGCGGCGATAATCCCCAGTTGACGGTGCTCCACAGCCGGTCCGGCCGGCTCGTGCGGAATGTTGCGCGGCCGCAGGTGGTCCGGATGGAAGCCGTGGTCCGACATCAACACGATCGTCGTGTCCTCGCCGGCCAGTTGCATCAGCACGCCCAGCATCAGGTCGTGGAAGCGGTAACCGCTCTCCATCACGTCCTTCCAGATCGCGTAGTCCTTCTCCGGAATCCAGTCCTGCCTCGGCGGGTGATACTTCATGAACCCGTGGCCAAAGTGGTCGATCGCGTCGTAGTAGACCGCCGCGAAGTCCCAAGGCTCGTTCTGCAGCAGCGCCGTCGCCGCCGAGTGGATCGACGAGCAGTCCGCCAGAATCTTCATCAGAGACTTCAGCCGCGGGTCCAGCCGGAACTCGTCGAGTTCCTCCTGCGTCATCTCCTGCGTCACCGTCCCGACGCCGCCGTCCCCGCCGACGGTCACCAACGCGGCGTCCACCGCCTGCGGGACCAACGCCGCCGCCAACGCCCCGGTCAGCGAAACAGCCGAAGGCCGCAATCGCCCGGGGCCGGAGAACGAACCGTTCTTGCTCTCGGATGACATACCGAGCTCCCGGCCGATCACCGCGCTCCCCTCCCGCGCAGCCAAGACAGGAAAGCCGCTCCCAGCGCCAGTCCAAGCAGGCCGAGGCTCAATCGAACCGCGAATCCCGCCTCGTGGCCCCCGTGCTGCCCGCCTAGGAGCCGGGCTGTGGACTCGGCGCCCGCGAGGAAGTATCCGGCGGGCGCGGAAGGGACAGGCGCCGTCGCGAACGCTCCAGAGAGCGCCATACGGCCCGGATCAAGCACTTCGAACATCTCGTTCATATCGCTGCTCCTTCATCGGCTCCATCACTGCGGCAAGCCGCCAGGGGACTCAAGAGGGTGGCCAGGGGCGCCCCGAAAAGCAGCGCGGTTGCGCGCCAAAAAGCCCGGTACGCAAGGGGCTGTGAAACAATCGACGACAGCCCGATCCGTCAGAGCCCGGTACGTGAGTGCCGGGTCCCAGGGCGATTTGCGAAGCAAGAGCCCGTTGTTCACCTCATTGGGGCTCAGCCCGTAGGGCGGCATTTCGTTAGCCCATGGCGCAAGCCATGGGCTAACGACCGGAGACGCCCCCTCCGCTTCTCTATCTCTAGGCGCTCCCGCCTCTTCCAGACAGCGGAGCGACGGTCAGCGGTCAACCGTCAGCGGCCGTTCCGCCGCCGCATCCGCGACACGAACGCCGCCCCCAGCCCCAACCCCAGAAGCCCCAACGTCCCAGGCTCCGGCACCGGATCCGTCTCCGTCCCCGTCAGCGAGAATCCGCCGATCGGCTTCGCGAACGGCGTATCGTCCGTCGCTTGGTCGTCGTAGGTAAAGCTCAAGATCGTCGGGTTGTAGCTGCCTGGTCCTGCGCCGAGTCGGACTTGCAACCAGCCCCAGATCAAACGTCCGTCGTTCACCCCGTTCACGCGGAACCGCCCCGGCACCCAATTGTCGGCGGAGTCGAGCAACGCACCCTCGTCGGTGGCGCCGTTCCGCCGGAAGGCCCATAGGATGCCGACTTGGTTGCCCGAACTCGAAACGCTCGATCGAACTGCGGAGTACAGGTCGCCATTGCGGCGGTCGCTGATCCAAAGTCCAGCCAGGGTCGAAAAAGTGACCGTGAAGTAGTTGATCGGCGCTCGGAGCAGCCCGCCAAGGTCCGTCGTATCCCCCGGATTTTCCAGCGTGACCGTCCCCGTCCCGCCGTCGCCGCCCACCGTGATCAGCGCCGCATCCGCCGTCTGCGGAACCAGCGCCGCCGCCAGCGCCCCCGTCAACGACGCCGCCGGCGCGACCAGCGATCGTCGCCGCGCGCGGCCAATATCTGAGTTCTCGTTCATCTCCCTCCGTGCTCCTACAGGCGGCGAATTCCGATCGCGAGATGCAAGCTCGCGTGGTTCGCCGTCGCCTGTATTCATGGCTACCATCCCAGCGGCGGACCACCAAGGGACGCAGAGGGTCAATAGGGGTCCATTTCGGGGCGCCGCCCCAAAAACAGGCCCAGAACGGCCCAAAACAGCCCAAAAACCTCCAATGTCCCGATCTGAGCCCTAGCCCGCCGCCGCCGCCAGACCGGCCCCCGAGTCCTCCTCCGGTCAGCGGTCAGCGGACCACGGTCAGCGGAAAAACTTGCACCCCCCAGATACCCTGGGAACAAAGCTATGCCTTCAAAAAACAGCCCGCGAAAACAGTCCTAGCCCAGAGGTTCCAGAGCCGCCTCCAAAACCCATGTCAGTACCATGACATTTTCAAAAATCCGCAACTGACTCAAAACAATCCGCTTAAGTCCAATGCAAGCGCTTTCAAAAAATGAAATTCCCCAAAACCGAAGTACTTTTGTTGATTCTAAAAGACTTACGCGAGAAAAAATGTCAAAACCTGTCAAAAACCTGACATTTTTTGTCAAAACACTGACATCGCCGAACGACGAATCAATCACTTAGACGGTGAGAAATGTCAGTACCATGACATCGGCCGTTTTGGTACCCGAGGGGTAACGCCCCCGGGACCAACCCTCCAGTACGAAATCCGAGCCTCTTAAGCTCCATCACAGCAGCCGCTGAAATTCCCTACTCAAACCCCTCCACCAGCATGATGTCCCGGTCATCCAGCTCGACCGTCGCGTAGACCAGCGAGCTCTCATCCGGAGCCACCGTCAGCCCCGACGGCCCGTCGACCAGCGGCCGATCGATCGTGCCGACGTCGGTCACCAGACCGCTGCCCAAGTCGTACCGCTTGATCTCGAACGGCGCCCCGTCGCTCGGATCGCCGTCGCCCGCGACGAAGTACAACGCGTTCCGCGTAAGCGACCAGTAGCGGTGATACCCGGCATCCGCCAACGCCTCGACGGGAGCCTCCCGTCCGGTCTCTAGATCCCGCGTCCACAGCCCGAGCGCCCAAGTATTTCTGGCGAAGAACATCGTCCGACCGTCTAGCGCCTCGCGCGGCTCGAAGGCTTCGGCCGTCGTCACGGGAACCGCTTCCCCGCCCTCGAACGGCGCCTTCCAAATCCTCAGCGGCAAGCTATGCCGCGACGCAAAGTAGACCCAGCGGCCGTCCGCCGACCATCCCGGCACCCGCGTCACCGGAGTCCCAGACGTCAGCCTGCGCGGCTCGCCGCCCAGCGAACTTACCACCAGAATCGCCGTGTCGTACCCCGTATCGACCGAAGAATCAAACGCGATCCATTCGCCGTCCGGCGACCATCGCGGCGACCCCGTTCCATGGACGTCCAAAGACGTCAGCCGCCGCACCGCCGAACCGTCGGCGTCGCAGACCCAAACCTCTTCCGTTCCCGTGCGGTCGGAGACGAAGGCGAGCCGACTGCCGTCGGGAGAGTACTCCGGCGAATGATCGACGCTTGTTGATGGAACCAGCACGCGTTCCGAACCGGGCACAACCTTCCCGTCCTCCAGATCCATCCGCCGCAACCCGGTCACAAAGCGCCAGCGGGTATAGGCCAGCCGGTCGCCCCGGACCGCCGGGTCCAAACTCTCGATCGACCCGTAGGGCAAGTTGGAGACCACGCCGTCCGCCGGCCGAAGCCGCTGCAGCTCTCCCGCGTGAGTCCGGCGTCGGACGAAGATCAGCGACTCTCCGTCCGCCGACCAAACATGTCGACCCATCGACCCCGTGACGAACGATCCCAACTCCTCGCCGTCCAGCCCGAGAATGATCGCCCGGATATCCCCTTCTTGGATTCGGGTCACCGCCAACCGCTTGCCGTCCGGGCTGAGCGACGGATACTGATCCACCGGAGTCCGTGGGATCTGCGAAGGTTCATTCACCGCCCGAAGACTTCCGTCGGCGAACGAGTACAGCGTGATCGTCACGCGCCGATTCTCAAGATCGGAAAAGGCCAAGAACTCGCCGTCCGGGCTCCATGAAAGGTAGTCCAAACCGCCGCACGCCTCCCGCTCCAAGATCGACTGGGACGGACCTCCATCGACGGGGATGACGGCGATCTCGCAGGAGCCGGGGACCACGCGCCGATAGGCGATCCGCTTCCCGTCCGGCGACCACTCCGGCCCGATCTCCCTCCGAGGAGTCCTCGTCAATCGCCGCCGGACGTCGGATCCGATCTCCTGGATATAGAGGTCTCCGCCCCCGGAAGACTCCTCTCCGTCCCAGATGTAGGCGATCCAGCGGCCGTCGGGCGAGATGGCGGGGTCGTCCTCGTTCCCGAGGTAGTAGGTAAAGGCTCGTTCGGCCGGCGGAGGATCGACGGACAACTCCGCCTCAAGGACTGAGTCCCGCAGCCAGAACAACAGCGCGGCGGCGGCAAGCACGGCGGCGACCCCGCCCACGGTCCGCAACGGGAAACGGCGAGGCTCGATCGTCTGCTCGGTCTCCTCCGGACTCGGGGCGGAGGGGGAGCGGGTTCCGCTTCGACGCGCGCCGCCGACTCGGTGCTGGTCCTCGCGTCAAGCCACGCGTCCAACTCGCTGCGATAGGCGTGGACGTTGGGCCGGCCGCGACCGGCGGTCAAACGGTGAACCGGCAGGCCGCTCTTCCGCTCCCACCGCTGAACCGTCTTGACGTCGTGGCGGAGATAGTCGGCAATTGCGACCCAAGAATCAATGCGATCGCCCCCGGATCCGTCTGACGGACGTTCCGATGGATCCTGAGGCTTGATATTACGAAAGCGAGCCAAACCGAGAGAACGCCTATGATCCTAGCCCTAGCTGCCTGCCCGAGTTCACGTGCCGAGACGGGGTCCGGGATCGTCCCGCTACCGAATGCCTTCCACCAACAAGATGTCCCGGTCGTCCAGATCCACCGACGTGACGACGAGTCGGCTCTCGTCCGGGGAGACGGCCAGCCCGGACGGGCCCTCCATCATCCGGTAGTCCAGAGTCGCAACCTTCGTGGCCTCCTGGGTCGCGAAATCGAAGCGCCGAATCTCAAACGACCGCATCAGCTCAATACGTTCGCGGCCGCGCACGTAGTAGATCGCCTCGTCCGCAGCCGCCCAATAGCGGTAGAATCCGCCGTCGGAGATGACCTCCCGCTTGGCGCCCGTCGCGAGATCGAGAGCCCACAGACCCGCGGTCGGGCGCGGGAGGCTGTAGTACAGAGTCCGTCCGTCCGCCGACTCGACGGGCTCGTAGCCGCCGGGCACAACCAGGACGGGGTCGCCGCCCGCCGTCGGCATCTTCCAAAAGCCCTTGGGGTCGGCGCCCTCCCCGGCGAGGAAGTAGATCCACTGGCCGTCCCGAGACCAACAGGGAACGCGGGCGTCCATGCCTGGAGGCGTCAGCAAACGAGGTTCTCCGCCCTGTGCGTTCACTACGAAAACGCCGACCGGCGTCTCCGTGCCCGGCTTAGAGTCAAACGCAATCCAACGGCCGTCGGGAGACCACCGGGGCGCCCCGTCTCGGGCTCGTTCCGGAAGGTAATCTGCTTGAGCGAGCCGCCGTCTCGATCCGAGGTCCACACCTCATTGACGCCCGAGCGGTCCGACATGAACACGAGACGGCGTCCGTCCGGGGAGAACGTGGGCGAGTGCTCCCGGCTGGTCGCCGCCGCCAGGATCCGATCCTTCCCCTCGACCGAACCGTCGCGGCCCAGCTCGAGGCTGCGCAGGTTGCTGTCGAACCGCCAGCGCGTGAAGGCAACCAGATCGCCGCGCACATGAGGCTCGGACGCCTCCGCCCCGCCGGACGGAATGTTCTCGATCCTTCCGTCGGCCAGCCACAGCCGCCGGAGCTTTCCGGTTCCACTCCCTCGCTGGGTGAAGATGAGCGACTCGCCGTCCGCCGACCAGACGTGCCGATCCCCTGACTCCGTGACGAAAGACTGCAGTTCCTCGCCGTCCAGCCCCACCACCACCGCCCGCGGCGGACCGGCGCGGAAGCGGGTCACGACTACGCGCTGTCCGTCGGGGCTAAACGCGGGATAACGGTCCTGCGGGAACGCGGACGGACTGGTCGGTTTGGTGAGCGGTCGTATACTGCGGTCAGAGAACGAAAACAGGCTGACGCCGGATTGCGAGACCTCAGGAGCAATGAGTGCGAGATGCTCGCCGTCCGGGCTCCACGCAATCCCCTCAGAACGAAGCCCAGCGAATTTCGTCTTCACAACCGTTTGCGGCGTGCCGCCCAGGGCCGTTATGGTAAGGATCTCGGCGTCCTTGGAGAACGCCCTCCACCGCAGGAAAGCGATCCGAGTCCCGTCCGGTGACCAGCCGGTGAACCGGCATCCCGCTCTTCCGCTCCCACTGCTGGACCGTCTTGATGTCCCGGCGGAGGTAGCTCGCGATCTCGCCCCACGAGTCAACCCGGTCGTCTCTTGAGTCCCCGCCCTCGACTTCTAGGCGCATTTCGTAATTGACGTTACCAGAAGGAGATAGCCCCGCCCACCCCCTTTTCGGGGCATTTGGGGGCGTTAGGGGGCATTCGGCCCCAAAACGGGGGATTCCCCCTTTTGTCCGTTGCCTCGCCCCCCGCGCGGGGGGTACTTTCGTGACCAGGGACAATTTGTCCTTAGCTCCTCGGCGGGGGGCCCCGAAAAGGGGCCCCTTTTTACCGCCGCCGGCAGGTTCGTCGCCCTCGAAGAACTTGTCCGTATCAGCGCCGGCGCAACAATCGCCATAGCGCCGAAGTCATCATCCCTTGCCATAGCGGGCGTCGTTGCCGCCCCTGGAAGCGGGATGTGCGAAGTCCAGGCGCCGCGAGAGCGGTCAGCTTTCGCTTGATCTGCCGATACTTCTTGAGCGTGTTCGGCGCCGACGTTCGGGCATGCTCTTCAAGAAAGGCTCCGACTGCTCGCTCAACGGTGACCGCGCGCGAAGCGCAGGGGACCGGATTCACCGGCGCAACCATTGCGGGCGCACTCGACGCGTCCCAAGATCCTTGAATCTCCGATCCAGCGTCCCGTCGTCGCTCAGGGAGCGTGAGGCAATTCTCTCATTGAAAGAAGAATGGCGGAGAGGGAGGGATTCGAACCCTCGATAGAGTTTCCCCTATACACGCTTTCCAAGCGTGCGCCTTCAGCCGCTCGGCCACCTCTCCGCGTCGCCTCCCAGTATAGCCGTCCCGACGGCCCGCTGGTCGTCGCAGCGCCCTTGACATTACATAGGACTCCGATGTATCTTCATCTCAAGGACGCCGCTTTGAACGCCGACTCCCAGATCGCCGCCGGGCTCGCCAAGATCGCCCTGCTGCTTCGCGCGGACAGCCGACGCGAAGCCGACGCCGCCGGTTTGAGTTCCACCCAGGCGCAGATCCTCGCTCACCTCGTCCAACGGGGGCCCGCTCGCATCACCGCCGTCGCCGAGGAGATGGCCGTCACGCAACCCACCGCCAGCGACGCCGCGTCGGCGCTTGAGCGCAAGGGCCTCGTCCGCAAACAGCCCGACCCGGCCGACGCGCGCGCTTCCCTGCTCCAGCCCACAGCCAAGGGCCGCAAACTCGCCCGACGGACGGACGGCTGGCCGGACGCGCTCCTCTCCGCTTTGGATCGCCTCGACTCGTCGCAGACCGAGGCCTTCTTACGGACGCTCACCACGGTCATCCGCGACCTGCAAGCCGCGGGGGCGATCCCCGTCCAGCGCATGTGTGCGACGTGTCGATTCTTCCGGCCCAACGTCCACCCGGACCGGGCCGCCCCTCATCACTGTGACTTTGTGGACGCCGCCTTTGGGGACGCGCAACTCCGTCTCGATTGCGGCGATCACGATAGGGCCTCCCAGGCCGCCGCCGACGACGCCTGGAGCCGATTCGTCGCTCCCGACGCCGCCAAAACGGACGCTTCGCCCGCTCGAACGAGCGAAGCGCCCTAAACGTCAACCCGCCTCTCGCGAAAAAGAAACAGGAGACAAACACATCATGAAGCAAAAAGCGATTTTCTACCACGCCGGATGCCCGGTCTGTGTCGCGGCTGAAGACAAGGTCGTCGACATCATCGACCGTGACCGCGTCGATCTAGAGATCGTTCACCTCGGCGATACGCCCGGCCGAATCGGCGAAGCCAAAGGCGCGGGCGTCCAGTCCGTCCCGGCTCTCGTAGTCGACGGCGCGGCCTTGCACATCAATCACGGGGCCGACCTCTCGGCTCTCGGTTAGCCGTCTTTTTGCCGCGGGAGGGAGTTCGCTCTCTCTTCCGCGGCCTTACCCGTCGAGAACGATCGCAGGAGGACTCCCCATGAGCCAACCGCGGCCGGCGCCGCCCATCGAAGCGGACCAATGGCTGAACTCCGATTCCCTGCTCTCGCTTGAGGCGTTCCGCGGTCGCGTGCTGCTGATCGAAGTTTTTCAGATGCTCTGCCCCGGTTGCGTCGCGCACGGGCTGCCGCAAGCGAAGCGGGTGCTCGATACTTTTCCGCAGAGCGAGGTCGCCGTGATCGGACTGCATAGCGTCTTCGAGCACCATGACGCGCAGAACCCGGCGGCGCTGGCGGCCTTCCTCCACGAGTATCGAATCAACTTTCCGGTCGCCGTTGACGCGCGCGATCCGGCGGGCTTCCTGCCGCGTACGATGGCCGCGTACGGCATGCAAGGCACGCCGACGCTTGTGCTCATTGATCGGCAAGGACGGCGCCGGGCTCAGCACTTCGGCCAGGTGTCGGATCTTCGGCTCGGCGCCGAAATCCAAACGCTGATCGACGATTCCGGCTCCCGCGCGGACGAACCCGACGCGGATAAGGTCGTGCAGCGCGAAGTCCGAGCCGGGGCCGACGGATGCACCGAAGAAGGTTGCCCGGCACCCGGCTCGCACGAGCAACCGTCTTAGCGCCCGTCATCGCGGCCGCTGCACTGGTCGAGTCGCCTCAAGAATGGGCAAATTCGCTTCCGTCGGAATATAGATCACTTCGCTCGATCCGTCTTGTAGTCCTTGGATCCAGAGGTAGCGAAGGTAGGCTTCGTTCCCTTCTAGACTGTCGCCGATGATCTGGTTCGCCTCGGCGACGCCGCGCGCCCGAGCGATCTCGGCGTCGCTCAACAACGAAGCCGCTTCTTTCCGCGCGCGCGCCTCCTCGATGAGGACTCGTTTCGCGAACTCTTGCTTCTCCAGTTCAGCCTGACCCGACATGCGCATCGAGTAGACCTTGTAGTGCGGGAAGGCCCACAGCATGGCGCCGACAAGCACGACGGCAAGCGTCGCTAGTGCGGCGATGAATCCGAGCACGGCGGCGCGGGGTTGGTCAAAAGATCTCAATTTCGGTTTCTCCTCTGCCCTTCTCTACGGAGGGGAGCGGGAGAACCGTTCTGAAATCGGCGCCCGCGCTACTGCTCGTCGAAGCAATAGAGGGCGGTGCGCGTGCGGACAAACAGACGGCCGTCGGTCACGACCGGCGTCGCCCAGACCTCGTCGTCCATCTCATTGACGCGCTCGATTTCCCACTGAGGCCCCGGCTTCAAGACGGTGATCTTGCCTGCTTCGGACGAGAGGAAGATTTTGCCGTCGGCCGCGATCGGCGACGCGAAGTAACGCTCCATCGCTTCGCGAATCCTGCCTTGCTTGGTCACCTTGCCGGTGTGCTTGTCGAGCGCCGTTAGGATGCCGGCGTCCTTGATGAGGTACAGCGTGTCCTGATAGAGCAACGGAGAAGGCACGTTGGGCAGCGACTTGTGATAGCGCCAGCGCACCGCGGTGTCGCTCATGTCGCCCTTGCCGCCCAAACGGATCGCTTGCACGGCGTTGACCACCGCTTTTTTGCGGCGGTGGTGCTCCCAATCGCGCTCTTCCAGGTAGCCCGAAAGATCCAGGTCGAGGCCGCCCAGGGCCTTCATGTCGGGTTTGCCGATCGGAGCGCGTGCTTCTTCGAGCGAGAGCTTGCCGTCGGAATCGGCGTCGTGCTCGGCAAGGATTTCGGCGAAGGGCGGAACGTCTTCCTGCTGTCCGAGATCGGCGGCGCCCGCCCAACCGAGGATGTAGATGTTCTCCTCATCCATGACCGCCGTCGGCTTGAGCTGCCAGGTCAGCGAACGGACGTACCAGACGATCTCGCCGGTATCGACGTCGTAGGCCTTGAGTTCATACGAGCCCGGGATCAGCAGTTGCAGATTGCCTTCGGGCGGCTGCCAAAGCACGGGCGTCGAAAAGCCGCGCAGGGAGAACGGACGCTCTTTGCGCCAGGCCGTCTTCCCGGTCTCCTTGTCGACGGCGAGGATGAATGAACCGGTCTCGGAGTCGCAAACCTGAATCACTTTGCCGTGCGCCAGAACCGGCGAGGCGGCCATGCCCATGGGGTTGTTGAACGGCCCCAACGGAATCCGCCAGAGCTCGTTGCCGTCCGGTCCGTAGCCGAGCAGGCCGAAGTCTTGGAAGAAGACGTAAGCGTTCTTCCCGTCGGTGACGGCCGAGGGCGACGCGGGCGTGTTCGGCTCGCGCAGATGCCCTTCCCGGTTGCGGTCGATGGTGCGCCGCCAGAGGACGCGGCCGGTTTCGCGATCGAGCGCAATCGTGTACAGTTCCTCGCCTTCAAACCCGGTTAGGAAGATCGCCTCATCGCCGAAGACCGGAGACGAATTTCCTTCCGGCAGCGGGGTCTTCCAGACGACGTTCGTCTCAGGTCCGAACTCGGAAGGGATACCGGTTTCGGTGGAGACGCCTGAACCGTTCGGACCACGGAAGCGATCCCACTTCGGCGCGGCGGTCAGAGCGGTGGTCAGGGAGGCGGCGATCGAGAGAATCAGCAGCAGTCGCATGGCTTCGGGAAGAGCATAGCAAGCCTTCCTGATCTGGCCTTCTTGATATGATTCGAGGCGCACGCCTGCCGGAGAAATCAGACCATGCCCTGCTGCGCCATCTTGATCATTCTGTTCATCGGTCCCCGCTTCGGCATCTTGGCGCTGGGGCTCTTCACGAGCTATTTCGAGCGGCCGTTTGACGGACTTTTGCTGCCGATTTTGGGCTTCCTATTCATGCCGTTCACGACGCTCGCCTACGCCTGGGCGATCAATACGAACGGAGAGGTCTCGGGGCTCTATCTGGCCGTGACGGCGTTGGCGGCGCTGATCGACCTCGGCGTTGTGGGCGGCGGGGCGAGCAAGCGCAACAAGCGCGACTAAGCGGTGACCGCGTCCTACGCCGTGACGGTGTTCTGCGGGTCGCCGTTGACGAAGTCGAACACGTTGTTGATGGCCAACTGAAGTCCGGCTTCCAGAGCCTCTTTCGTCACGCCGCCCGAGTGCGGCGTCAGCACGACGTTCGGGGCCTGCGCGATCGCTGATCCCTCAGGCAGCGGCTCGGTCTCAAACACGTCGAGTCCGGCGCCGGCGATCTTTCCGGCTTCGAGCGCCGCCACGAGGGCTTGTTCGTCGACGATCGGGCCGCGCGCGGTATTGATCAAGATCGCGCTCGGCTTCATCATTCCCAACTCGCGCTCGCCGACGAGCCCAGTCGTCTCCGGCGTCTGCCGAACGTGCAAGCTCACAACGTCGGCGCGCCGATAGAGGTCGTCCAGCGGCACGAATTCTAGGTCCAGCTCCTGCGCCGTGAGAATGTTCGCGTGGCGGGTCCAGGCGACGACCTTCATGCCGAGTCCGCGAGCAAGCCGAGCCGTCTGACGGCCGATCGCGCCCAAGCCGACGATGCCCAAGGTCTTGCCGTGGAGCTGACGCACGAAACCCGCCGGCCAGCCGCCGCGCTTGGTTTTTTGATCCAGCCGCGGAAGGTCACGCGCAACAGCCAGCATCAAGGCGACCGTATGCTCGGCCATGGCGACGGCGGAGACGCCCGGGGTGTTCGTGACGATCACTCCGTGCGCGGCGGCCGCATGCAGGTCGACGTGATCGGTTCCCGTGCCCCAGATCGAGAGCAGCTTGAGCATCGGGAGGCGCTTGAACACGGCGTCGTCAAAGCGGACCGAGGAGCGGATATTGATGACGAAAGGCGAATCGCCGATGCGCTCCACCAGCGTGTCGGCGGAGTCAGGCAAGGTGTCGAAGTAACGCACGTCTGCGCGGAACTTCAGCATCTTGTAGGGGTTCGAGGGGCCGAGTACGGCCGGATAGTCGTCGGGGACGGCGATGGCGGGCTTGGTCATGGAAAAGACCAGTTTAGCCCGCCCGTGGACGGCTAGAAGTCGATGAAGACCGAGAACCGTTGCGTGATCGGCATCACCATGAACTCGAGTCGTTGGCGGCCTTGCAGCACGCGGACCTTCGGGTCGTAAGTGATTTCGATCACGGCGGTCTCGCCGGGGCCGAGCTCCGGCTTGTCGATGACGACCGTCAGCCCCTCAATCTCGCGGTTAAAGCTCTCGAGTTTGAGATTTCCGATCGATCGGTTCTCGACCTCGACGGTACGCTTCGCCGTCGCCTGCGAACCGGCGAACCGCAGCGCCTGCTTGTTCACCCGGTACATCTGCTTCACGCTCTCGATCGTCGGCGCCTTCACCTGCGCCTGCTGCGCGGCGAGCTGCCCGCCTCCCGGAGCCGTCTTGTCGAACGCCATCGAACCGAACGGGCTGCTGAACGACTTCTGTTGGATCTCGGAGGGCTGCTTCAGATGCATCAGCCACTCGCCCTCGCCGTACTTCCAGGTGCTGGAAAGCGGCACGTCGAGCGGCTGCGAACCGAGCATCGGAACCATGGTTCGGCAAGAAACCAGCACTTCAGCGGTGCGGAAGTCTTCGGTGTAGTCGATCGTCTTGATCTCGAAGTTGATGATGCGGCTCTTCTTTGAACCGTAGAAGAGGTCCTTCGACTCTTCGTCCACATAGGCTTCGGCCTGACGGAACTCGCCGCGACGAAAATGGTCGTAGAAAGCCGAGACGTTCTCGCGCAGCGGCTCCTCGAGTTCAGCCGGAGCGGAACTACCGAGCGTCTGAGCGGAAACGGCGGCCGCTGAGAGCAAAGCCCAAGCGGTGAGTGCATGCATTTTCATCAACGGACTACCCCGATTATAGGGGATTGGACGCTAAGACGCCCGAGCCGTTAGCCGTTGGAAACAAGGAACGTAAAGAAACTTAGGACCCGCCGTTCCGCGCGTAAGAAGTGCGACCAACCCGCAAGAAATGCCGGGTATCCAGCGGCGACGCTTTTGAAACCACAGGACCTCCCGAATGGCGCGGCGATTGCCCATTCCTTCACCGCGCCCGCATGAAAGACCCCACGGAGGATCAAGACGATGAAGTTCTCACTGATGCTGTGCACCCTGGCTCTGGCGGCGATCTTGGCCGCGCAAGAGAAGTCCACTTGGAGCGGCGCGCTCGCCGACGCCGCTTGCAAACAGAACACCCCGACGGCCGCCTGTCCGGTCGACGCCGGTACGCGCTCGTTCGGGCTCGAAACCGCGGACGGCTTTGCGCCGTTTGACGCGGCCGGCAACCGCCAAGCCTCCGCCGCCGTGGCGGCCGCCGCGGCCAAGGGCAACCCTTCGGCTTCGGTCTCCGGTACGTTCGAAGGCGGAGTGCTCAAGGTCGAGTCGGTCGAATTGCAGTAGCCGACCCCGACCGCCGATTGAAGGAATCGGCGCCGCGGAGGCGACCCACCCGGACGGACCGTCCGGCCTCCGCGGCGTCGGCTGTACTCGGTTCTTGCTATCCGACCGGCGTATCCGGGCCGATATAAGCCTCATGACGCCGTTCGGCGCACAGAGGCGGAGACTCCGGCGAGCCTTCACCGTACTCGCGTTGTTGCAGATCGCCTCGGCTGCGCTGGTCTACAACCGCATCCAAGACTCCCAGCACGACGCGACGCGCATCAACGTCGCGGGAACCAATCGCTACCTGACGCAGCAGGCGGCGCTGCTTACCCTGGCCGCCGAACCTGATTTCGAGGACGCTCGAAAGGCTGCCATCGCGCGGCTCGACGAACAGATCTCTCAGCTACGAGGAGTCGGCGACGATCCCAGCCAGATCGCTTCCACCGATCCGGCCGCGCTGAAGGCCCTGACGCAGGCCGACAGCGAATGGCGGGAGTTCCGCAGCCTGCTGAACGAGCCCGCGCCCGAGACCGAGACGATGTTGAAGTCCGCCGCGGAGACGTTGGCGGCGATGGACAAGGCCGTCGTCGCACTCGAAGCAGCCGCTATCGAGCGAAACCGACTCGAAGCCGCCAGTCTCGGGCTGGGCGCCGGACTCTCGCTTGCGGTCCTGGGCCTTTCCTACTGGCTGTTGGTGCGCCCGGTCACTCGAAGACTGTCGGACCTGGGCGAACGGCTCGCGCAGACGTCTCAGAGCCTCGGCGCCGTCAGCGACTCGCTGCTCGCCGAAGCCGTCGAGTCCGCCCACGCCGCGGACGGCGCACGTACCGAGGTCGAGCGAGCCATGAGCGCCCTGCAATCGTTGCGCAGGGACGCGAAGTCGACGCTTGAGCATGCCCAGGCGGCGACCATTCAGAATCAGCAGGGGCGCACCCTCGTCTCGGAAGGGGGAACGGCCGTCCTTCGCATGGGACAGGCGATGGACGACATCGAAGCGACGTCGCAGGAGATCGCGGCGCTCTTGCGCACGGCCGACCAAGTCGCGTTCCAGACGCATATCCTGGCCCTCAACGCCGCCGTCGAGGCCGCCCGGGCGGGTGACGCGGGACTCGGTTTCGCCGTCGTCGCCGACGGAGTGCGCGGACTGGCGCTACGGTCCACAGCCGCGGCGCGCGACACTGAAGAACTCGTGACCGCCGCACGGTCCGGCGCTCAGTTCGGCTCGGAGACCGCCCAGGCCCTGCATCACAAGTTCTCGTACGTCGAGGAGCACTCGGCGCGCATCTCCGCCCGCTTCCTTCAAGTCGAGAAAGCAGCGCTGCGTCAGGACAACGCCGCCGACCAAACCCTGCTCGGCCTCCGCACTCTCACCGACTCCGTGGAGACCCATGCAGGGCACTCAGCCGCGGTCGCCGCCGCGGTCGAGGAGCTTCGCGAGCACGTGCGCGGGCTGATGCATGTCGTCGACGCTCTGATGGAGCTGAGCGCGGACCGCGTCCCATAGAAAAAGGGCGCGACCTTTCGGCCGCGCCCTGTCTATAGGTTGAGAAGTGGGTTTGGTTTCTATGGATCGACCCAAGGCACGCGGACCGTATCGAAGCTCATCGCTCCCTTGTCGTCCGTGACCATCAGTTCGAACTCGTAGATGCCGTAGCCGCCCTCGAACTGGACGGTCGGCTTGGCCACGCCCTGCGTCAGGATCGACGCCTGCAGGTCGCCGATCGAGCGCCACTCGTAGGTGATCGGGTCGCCGTCCGGATCGTAGGATTGCGATCCGTCCAGCTCGCCCGTACCCGTCAGCGTGCCCATCGGAACCAGAATCGCGGTGGGACCATACGCGATCGCGATTGGTCCCTGATTCTCGTTCTCGACGTCCAGCGTGACGACGGCTTGCACCTGGCTGTTCTCGCCGTAAGCGATCAGCGTGTAGAGCGTCGTCCCGTTCGGGTTGACCTCTTGGCTGCCGCTGGCGGCGACTTCGCCGTAGTTGACCAGTTCCACGCGAGTCGCGTTCTCGGTGACCCAGGTCAGGACCGCGGGATCACCCGGGTTCTGAACCGTGGTCTTCGAGGACTTGAACTCGATGATGCGGACCTGCTCGCGAACCGCGACCACCACCGATTGAGACGTCTCGCCGTGCTCGTTGCGAGCGGTCAGCGTGTACGTCGTGTCGGTCATCGGTTGGACGTCGGACGAGCCGTTCGAGTCGACCGGTCCCGGAGCCGGCGAGATCGTGACCTCGTCAGCGCCTTCGACCTCCCAGACCAGCGTCGAGAACTCGCCCGGATCGATCTCCTGCGGCGTCGCGATGAAGTTGAGGATGCGCGGAGCGTCGCTCAACACCGTCACCACCACCGTGCGGCTCGTCTCGCCGAAGCGGTTGCTCGCCGTCAGCAGGTAGGTCGTGGTCTGCATCGGCGAGACCGTCGCCGTGCCGGAGACGCCGACCGAACCGAGGTCCGCGCCGTCGCCCGACTGCACGGTGATGTTGACCTGGTCGGCGTCGATCGTCTCCCAAGCCAGGACTGTCGATTCGCCGGCCTCAATCGTCATCGGCGAAGCCGTGAAGGTCGCCACGATCGGCGCCATCGAGTCGACCTCGACGGTGCGCGTTTGGGTGACCACGCGATCAGCCTTCGTCGCCGTCAACGTGTAGGTCGTCGTCTCGAAGACTTGGACGCTCGCCGTGCCGAAGTTCTCCACCGATCCGAGACCCGGCTCGATCGTGACTGAGTCGGCGTTGTCGACTTCCCAAGCCAGCGTCACCGTCTCGCCCGAATCGGCGCGCGACGGATCGACCGTGAAGCTGCGGATGTCGATCTCGTTCGAGTCGGCGGAGACCATCGTGCGGTCCGTGCCGACGCCGCCTTGATCGTCGCGGACGGTCAGGCGGAAGTGATACGTCTGGCCTTCCTCAGCCGTGAACGTCGCTTGCGCTTGGTCCACGCCCGAGATCTCGACCGTCGGTCCGCCGACCTGCGTCCACTCGTAGGTGATCGGGTCGTCGTCCGGATCAAACGAACCGGAACCGTCCAGCGTGATCAGACCCGGCTGAACGTCGGTCTGATCGAATCCGGCGTCGGCCACCGGCGAATCGTTGCCCGTGCGCAGCTCGCGCGTCAGGACCTCGTAGCGGATGCGCGGCACGTCGACCGGCACCGGCTTGTCGCCCGCGTCGGCGTACTTGTCCGGCGACAGCCAGCCGCCGAACTGCAGACCGACGACGAAGCGTCCGGTCGTGTTGTCGGAGACCAGCGTCTCGTTCAAGCCGCCTTCGAGCGTAAGCGCCAGACCGCGGGTAAGCGGGTGGATGTAGCGGATCGTACCGCCGGGCTTGTTGGAACCGCCTTGGCGGAACAGCGCCCCGACGTTGCCCTCGAACCAGGACTTGTAGCCCTTGCCGACGTCCCAAGCCGCGACCGCGGCCGAAACGCCCGCCTGGTCGACGACGCGCAGGTAGGTCTGCTCCATCACGTTGCGCCGGATCAGCGCCTCGTTGACGATCGCGCCGTCGGCGAACGACTTGGTGCCGAAGAAGCCGATGCGGCCCGTATCGAACACGTAGTCCAAAGTCACCGCCGCCTGGCCAAGTCCGCCCGCGCGCTGCCACTCGTCAAACTTCACGTACTTGAAGCTCGTGAAGCCGCCGGCTTGGAAGTCGCCCCAGCGGTTGACCAAACCAAGGTCGACCTGACCTTCGTCGCGGCCGAGGAAGTGCATGAACTCGCCTTGCGCCTGCACGGCGTGGCGTTTGGCGAACGGGACGAAGACCCGGCCCGTACCGCTGACGCTCACGTTGCCGTTGGGCGACGACGGTCCGGCCATCGCATTAAAGGACGCGTATTTCTTCTTGTTGGCGGCCTCTTCTTCAAACCGCTTCGTGACGACCTCTTCCACTTGGCGCGGGGTGTTCTCGGCCAGTTGGCGCGTGTCGTCGAGCGCCTTCATCATCTCCGGACGGTCGCCCTTCAGCTCGGCGACGTCCTGCTTGAGCTGCTCGTTCTCGTCCTGCAAGCCTTTCAGCAGGTCGAGGATCTCGTCGAGCTTGTTGAGCTTCTCGAGGATCTGATTGCAGCAATCTTCCTGCGCGGCGACCAGGCGTTCGATCCCGTCGATCGCCTCGCCCACGCCGCCGTCGGAGACCAGATTCCCGTCTCCGTCGCGAACTTCCATCACGACGCGGCGATTCATGAAGCGGCCCTCGTCGGTCTCATTGCCGACTTTCGGAGTCCCTTCTCCTTGCGTACGGATCGTGATCTGGCCGTCGGAGGCGCCGTACTTCGTCAAGAACGCCTTGACGGTCTCGGCGCGGCGTAACCCGAGGCCGGTGTTGTACTCGTCCGACCCGCGAAAGTCGGTGTGGCCGACCAGTTCGACTTTGTAGTCGGCGTTCGAGCTCAGCAGATCGGCGAGCCTCAGCAGGCTCGGGTAGCCGTCAGACAAGATTGAGGAGTCAAACTCAAAGTTGATCTCCTCCCAGTCGTCCTTCTGAGCTGTCGTATCCAGCCCCTGGCCGTAAACGGCGGTCGCGCTTAAGCACGCCGCCAAGGCCAACATCCAGTATTTTCTTTTGACCATCGGTCAACTCCCTCAACGGTTCAACAAAGGGACCGGGCGGGAAGCGACCGAACGGGGGACGCGCCTGCCTTTCCCTGCAAACTCAAAAAATCCGCGGACGGAACGGGCGCAGAGGTCAGGCTATCACAGACGTGATTACGTGACGCGCGGACACACGATCCCCCCACAAACATTATTTCAATCAATGTTTTACCGCTAAATCGCCCTGGATTGCAACTGTCGGAATCACCAGGCGCCGGACCGTATCTCCCCAGCATCTCCGCGGCCCGATGCCGCAGATTGCCGCCCCCCGACCGCTGCTAGGCCGGGCGCTCGGACGGGCCGTCCGTCAGGCCGCCGCGATCGCTTCCGCGACCGCTTCCGCGAACACTTCGAGCGATTCCCGCATCGCCGCTTCATCGATCATCAACGGCGGCGCGATCTTCACCGTGCCCCCGCCGAAGCCGACCGGCGAAAACATCAGCACGCCCTTGTGCAGGCAGCGCTTGACGATATCGAACGCCAGCGCCGGATGTGGATCGCCCGACTCGGGTTCGACCATCACCACGCCCGCGACCAGCCCCTTCCCGAACACGCCGGCGATCTCGGGCCGTCCCTCGGCGATCTCCGCCAGCCCCTGGTGCAACACCTCGCCCATGCGGGCCGCGTTGCCGACCATGTCGTCTTCCAGAATGGCGTCCAGGCTCGCCAGCGCCGCGGCGCAGCAGACCGGATTTCCCGAGTGCGTCGACGTCATCGAGCCCGCCGGATGCAGATCCATCACGTCCGGCCGTCCAGCGATTGCGGAAATTGGGAGCGACGAGGAAATCCCTTTTCCCCAGGTAGTTAGATCAGGAACAATGTCGTAGTGCTCGAAGCCCCAGAGCTTGCCCGTGCGTCCGAATCCGGCTTGCACTTCATCACACACCAGCAAAGCCTGATGCTCGTCGCACCAACCGCGCAACCGCTGCATGTACTCGACCGGCGCAAAGCAGGCGTCGCCGCCCTGGTAGGTTTCGAGAATGACGCCCGCCACCTGCGACGGCTTCACCCCGGCTTCGGCCAGGCTCTGCTCAAAAACCTCGAACGACGTGTCCGGCTGCCGGTAGCCGTCAGGGAACGGGATCTGGATGAAGCCCGGGTCGAGATTCACGATCCAGTCCTTCAAAACGGGAATGCCGCCGGCCTGTTGCGAACCTAATGTGCGCCCGTGAAAACTGTTGTTATATGAGACGATTACGGATTTTTCCTGACCGCCTACTTTGACTCCATACGTGCGGCAAAGCTTCACCGCGCACTCGACCGTCTCCGATCCCGTCGTCAGCAGAAAGACCTTCTTCAGCGGCTCGGGCAGCGTCTCGACCACACGCTCCAAGAACGCCAACCGAGGCTCGTTCGGGAAGCAGTAGCTGGTCAGCATCCGCTTCTCGACTTGGTCCTGGATCGCCTTGACCACCCGCGGGTCAGCGTGCCCGGCGTTCGTAATCAGCACGCCGGACGACCAGTCGATCCAGCGGTTGCCCCAACGGTCCGACACCGTGGCGCCTTCCGCCCGATCCCAAACAACCGGCGGCTGCCCTTGCATGGCAATCGGTTCAAGCGCCGCCAGACGCTCCAGCAGCGGGATCGATTCAGGGACCGGCAGCTCAGTTTGGATGGTGCGCAGTTCGGTCGAGACGGGCGTCACGGCCTCGGGTTTCAGTTCGTAGGCAGGCATTCGTTTTAGGGAGCGACTACTCGGGCTTCACGCGGACGAGCTGCTTGCCGATGTTGTCGCCCTGCATCATCCCGATGAAGGCGTCCGGCGCGTTCTCCAGCCCGTCGACGACGTTCTCCCGATATCGTATCTTGCCGTCGCGCAACCATGCAGCCAACTCGTTCAGGCCTTCCGGGAATCGCTCCGCGTAGTCGAACACCAAGAAGCCCTCGACCTTCGCGCGATGCACGATGAGCTGGGCGAGCTGCCGCGGCCCCTGCTCTACCTTCGTGTTGTTGTACTGCGAGATCTGCCCGCAGATCGAGATCCGAGCCCGGTCGGCCAGCAGCATAAACACCGCATCCGTGATCGGCCCGCCGACGTTGTCGAAGTAACAATCGATTCCGTTGGGACACAATTCCGCGAGCTTCTTGCGGTAATGGTCGACGGTTTTGTAGTTGAACGCGGCGTGAAATCCCAGCTCGTCCACCAGGTAATCGCACTTCTCGTCCGACCCCGCAATGCCCACCACGCGGCAGCCCTTGAGCCTCGCAATCTGCCCGACGATCATCCCGACGGCGCCGGCCGCGCCCGAGACCACCACCGTCTCCGACGGCTTCGGATCGCAGATATCGAGCAGCCCGAAGTAGGCCGTCAACCCCGTCATGCCCAGCACGCTCAACGCCGTCGAGATCGGCGCAATCGACGAATCCACCGGCCGAACCGCCTTCGCCGGAACGACCGCCTTCTCCTGCCAACCGAGGTCGCCGACGACGATATCGCCCGCCTGATACTCGGGCGACTTCGACTCGACCACCCGCGCCACGGCACCGCCGGTCATCACGGCGCCGAGTTCAATCGGGGCCGCGTAGGACTTCGCATCGCGCATCCGCCCGCGCATATACGGATCGACCGAGAGGTAAATGATCTCGACCAGCAGTTCGCCGTCGGCGGGCGCGAGCGTCTCAATCTGCTTCAGAGCAAAGTTGGAAGCCTCCGGCCACCCTTCCGGGCGAGAGGCGAGCGTCACGGCACGGTGAGTCGACATAGGTACTGGATAGTATGACCGGTTCAGCATGACCGCTTCCTGAGCCGGCAACATTCCGGCAACAATCGGCCCCTGCCGTTCGTATATGTTCCAAACTGGTAGCTATGCAGTCCTCGGACCAGCCGCAACGCGCACTCGCGCTCTCGGGCGGCGCCGTTTTCGGCGCGTACCAAGCCGGCGCCTGGGCTGCGCTCGAGGAGTCCGGCTGGCGTCCCGACTTCGCCGCGGGCATCTCGATCGGTTCGGTGAACTCTTGGCTGATCGCACGCGGCGCCACGCCCGAGGAGATGCACGAGATGTGGATCGATCTCCCCGAGCGCATCCTCCCGCACGCGCCCGAAGCCGGCCTGCCTTGGAAGCGCCAGACGCCGCTGTTCCGCAAATGGCTCGAAGAGGTCTGCTCCCGCTACGAAGATCGCGAGGCGCGCTTCCCGATCGAAGTCGTCACCTGGGCCGTCCCGCAGATCCGCCCCAACGTCATTCGCGGCGAGGCGGTCGGACGCAAGGAGCTGCTGGCGGCCTGTTCGCTGATCGGCGTGTTGTCGCCGGTCGAACTCGACGGCAAGCTGCACATGGACTTCGGCCCGGTCCGCAACATCCCGCGCGATGAAGCGCTGGCGACCGGCGCCGACGACGTCGTCATCATCGACCTGTTGCACGCGCACCCGATCCCCGGCTTCCGCACGGTCAAGAAGGCGGCCCTGCGCGCCCTAGCGGCCTGCGGCGTAGGCGAACGAGAAGCGCAGACGTCCCCGAAAGAGCGCTGGATCGGCCACGAGAAACCTCTAGGCGGCCCGCGCGACTGGTTCAACTGGTCCCGCCCCTACGCCGAAAGCCTCTGGTCGACCGGCTACCAAGACGCCGCCCGCGTCCTCCGCGATCAGCAAGCGGCGTAGCCCCGCCGTCCATGACGGCAGTGCAGCAGACGCCGTGGCGTATTCCTAGCCGCGTTCTCGTTTCTCTGAGTAAGGCGCCGTCCTGCCGGCGCGGACCGAGGGGAGGGGGCGCAGCTACAGATGCACGATTCGGAGATCGACGCGCTGGTCGTCGGGGGCGGACCGACCGGGCTCGCCATGGCGTCGGACTTGCTTCGCCACGGCGTGCGCGCGCGTGTGATTGACAGAGCGCCGGGACCCACGAATCTCTCGCGAGCGGTCGTCGTCATGCCCCGGACGCTCGAAGAGTTCGAACTGCGCGGCATCGCTCAAGACTTGGTCGATCGCGGGCAACCGGTCGAACACTTTTCCGTCTACGCCGAAGGGCACATGATTCTCGAGACGGACTTCAATCACCTTCCGACGCGCTACCGCTACCTGCTCTCGACGCCCCAGGACCAGACCGAACTCGTTTTGACCGAGCATCTTCATCGTCTCGGCGGCGAGGTGGAGTGGCGGACGGAGATGCTCGCGATGGAGCAGGACGGGCGCGGCGTCGACGTGGAGGTCAAGAAGCCCGACGGCGCAACCGAGCGCGTACGCGCCAAATGGCTGATGGGTTGCGACGGGGCGCACAGCGTCACGCGAAAGATGCTCGGCATCCCGTTCAAAGGCGCGCAGTACAAAGACGAGTGGGTGCTCGGCGACGTGGTGATCGACTGGGACTACCCGCACGACCGCACCTCCGCCTTCTTTACCCAGGAAGGCTATACGGCGATCTTCCCGATGCCGGAAGGGCGTCACCGCATCTACGCCTCGCACGCCGAGGAGTTGGGCGTCGATCCCACCCTAGACGACCTCCAGCGCCTGGTTGAACGCAGTTGCGCCATACCGGCCAAGTTGCGGGATCCGCGCTGGCTGTCGCACTTCCACGTCCATCACCGGAAGGCGCCGCGCTACGTGAAGGGACGCGTGTTTCTGGCCGGCGACGCCGCCCACATCCACAGTCCGGAGAGCGGTCTGGGGATGAACACCGGCATCCAGGACGCCTTCAACTTGGCGTGGAAGATCGGACTCGTCCACGCCGGCAAGGCCCGATCCGAGATTCTCGACAGCTACCAGCAAGAGCGATCGGCCGAGGGGCTAAAGGTCGTGCGCGCCTCCGACGCGATGCACAAGGCCTGGGCGGTTTTCGACCCGCGCGCACAGAAGGTGCGGAACCGTTTCTTTCAGCTCGCCAGCGAATTCTATAAGCGTCATCAGCGGAGCATCGACAAACAATCGCAACTCGCGATCGAGTACTCCAAGAGTCCGATCTGCTCACAGAATCTGCCCCGCCGACTCTCGCCCATCCACGCGGGACCGGCGGCGGGCACGCACGCGATCGACGGCGACCTCGTCGTTCCCGCCGACGTCCCGGGCAAGGGAAGAAGAACGACGCTGTTCGACCGGCTTCATGGGGTCAAGCACAAGCTCCTCTTGTTTGCCGGGGCCCCGAAACGACGGCATGAGGCGGAACTCCTCGATCAAGCCGAGACGCTCGTGAACGGCTACGGCGACGTGGTCGACATCGTCTACCTGACCTGCGACGAGACCGACCTCGCTCATCCCGACACCTACGTCGACGTGACGATGAAGCTGCATCGAGACTACGGAGCGAACCACGGCGCGGCCTACCTGATCCGTCCCGACGGATACATCGGCTACCGCGGCTGTCCGATCTCGCCCGCGGGCCTGGCGGCGCATCTGGCGGGGGTGTTTTCGTCATGAGAGTCAATAGGACAGGGGCCGTCGCGGCGATCCTCACGGCTTCGCTGCTGTTCATCGCGGCTTGCGGAGACAGCGCAACATCCCTTCCGCCGACATCGCCTGCGCCGTCGGCTTTCGCGGCGGCCGACGATCTCGTTCCCGCCTCGCCGGAGGTGACCGCGGAGATCAAGGCCGCCCACAAGGACTACGTAGGGGCAATCCGGGCCGCTGACGCCGACGCCCTCCGCGCGATGTTCACCGACAACTACCAGTGCCTGCGAACGAACGGTCGACTGGTCGACGTCGAAACAACGATGCGATTGCTCGAACTCTCCTTCGGGAAGATCGACGAGATCAGCTTCCACGACGAGACGGTATTCATGCTCGGTGAGCACGCGTACGGCTTCTCGCTGTTTCGCCAATCGGGATCCGTCGGCGGAAAACCCTACGATCTTGAGTCGCGCGCGCTGGACGTCTTCGTCAAGCGGGGAGATCGCTGGCTCGTCGCCTTCACCGCGGTGACGTCCATCACCGGGCAACCGGGCGAGACGATCACCGACGCGGCTCGCGAACGTTGACCGCCATGTCCGACGCCGATAAGCGGTCCCTCGCTCGCCTGAGTCGCTGGGTCGTCTGGATCTACGTCGCCGCCACAATCGTCGGCGGCGGGCTGGAGATCGGAGGCACGTTGTGGATGGAGGCGACGCTCGCCGGGACCGCGGCCGCCGACTCCACGCTCGTCACGATCTGGTGGACGCTGGTCGTCGGTCTGATCGCGTTCTTCCCCTTCGCCGACGCGGGCTTGCTCCTGCTGTTTGTGCTGTTCGAACAGCGCTTCGCCCGCGACGATCCGTTCATGCGCCTGATCGTCGTCAGCGCGACGGTCTGGATGACGATCGCGCTGGTCGCCGACGCGTGGATGCTCGGCTTCGCGGCCGTCCACGGCTTGATGGGGTTCGACGGGATCGACCAAGCGCGCGTCGTCTACGCGGAGTACACCGGCGCATTCATGGATCAGGTTCGCTTCCTGTTCCGCGGATACTACTTCGGGATGGGGGCGACGATGGCGGCGTTCGCGTGGCTGGTCCGCCGCAGAGGCTGGCCGAGAGCGCTGGCGCGGCTGAGCCGGCTGATGGCGTTCGCGTACGGGATCGAGATCATCTCGTTTGTCGTGATGGCCGTCTACGGCTCCAGCCCTTTGCAGGGCCCCGGTTTCATCTTGCTGTTCATGATCGCCGGGCCGCTTTGGGCGTGGCGCATCGGGCGGTCCCTATCGGCGACGGGGTCGGCGCCGCGCTAGTCCGCGGGCCTTACAATCCCAACGACGCCCCTCACGGACGCAACGACCGCAACGGACTCCCCCGCATCGCCCTCCGCGCCGGCCACCAGCAAGCAGAGACCGACACCCCCAGCGTGAACGCAGCCACCGCCGCGAACACCACCGGGTTCAGCGGCTCGACTCCATACAGCATGGCCCCCAGCAGCCGCCCCGCGCCGAGCGCCGCCGGCAACCCCAAACCGACGCCCGCCAGCGCCGGCCACAGCGCCGCCCGCGCGACCGCTCGCAGCACGTCCAACCGGCCGGCTCCCAGCGCCACGCGGATGCCGATCTCGCGCCTCCGCCGGCGCAGCGAAAACGCCGCCACGCCGTAGACGCCCAGCACCGCCAGCAGCAGCGCCGTCGCCCCCTGAACGCCCGCCAGCAGCGCCGCCGCACGCAGCGGCAGAAAGCCGAACACGCTCGTTCGCAGATGCTCCTCCATGCTGCGCACGTTGAAAACCGGCAGGTCCGGATCGATCTCCGCGACGGCGGCCCGCAGCGGCGCGACAAGATCCAACGGCGCATCAGACGAGGCCCGCAGATGGACCGTCACCGGCGACGCTCCCTCTTGCGCCAACGGTAGATAGACGAACGGACGAGGCGCCTCGCCCAGCATCAGGTACTTCCCGTCCGCCGCAACGCCCACCACCTCGACCGGCTCGCCTCGCTCTTTCCAACGGAACGATTGGCCGAGCCCCTCCTCTCCAGGCCACATTCGCCGCGCAAACGTCTCGTTCACTACCGCCGTTCGCCGAGCGCCGTCGTCGTCTCCCTCGTCCAATCCCCTGCCCCGAACCAGCGGGACCCCGAGCGTCCGGAAATAGTCGGCGTCCACTCGATTGAGCGCCGCGCGCGGGCCGTCCTCCACCGCCCGCATCGACATCGACACGTCGAAGGGAACGTCGGACGCAAACGCCGCCGCCTCCACTCCGGGAAGGCTCTCTAGACGAGGCTTCAACTCGCGCAAGAACCGCTCGACGGCCGCCGGATCGTAACCTTGCAGTTTCAGATCGACCGATGCCAGCAACACGCGCTCGGGCCGAAAACCGAGATCGTGCGAACTCAGCTCATACAGGCTGTGCGCAAACAAAGCTCCGCTCGCCAGCACGACCACGCTCATCGCAACCTGCCCAAAAACCATGCCGCTGCGGAACCAACTGCGCCTGCGCCAGCCGCCTGTAGCACCGCCTGCATCGCCGCCTTGGATCGTCTTCGCGAGGTCGAAGCCCGTCCCCTTCCAAGCCGGAACCACTCCCGTCAGCAAGCCCGCGATCACCGCGACCGCCATCGCCGCCGCCGCCGGTCGCCAGTCCCACGTCTCGTCAGCCGCCACCGGCATGTCGCCCGAGATCCGCGCGACCTCGGCCAAACCCACGCCCGCCAAGTACGAGAGCGCGGCGCCGGCAAGGCCCGCCAACAACGCCAGCACCAAACTCTCCGTCAGCAGTTGCCGCACCAGCCTCCCGCGACGTGCGCCGAGCGCGCCTCGGATGCCGAGTTCGCGCTCACGGTCAGCCGCCCGCGCGAACAGCAGATTGGCGACGTTGGCGCACGCAACAAAAAGCACCATCCCGGCCATCACCAAGAACGCCGCTGCGGCGAAAGGCATGAAGCGGCTAAAGCTCGGCTCGGGACGCGTCAGCCGCTCCGGCCGAACGATCAGCCGCGATCGATCGGCCTCGCCGCGATCACGTCCGACAGCTAGATCGGCTGAAGCGGTCGCCTGCGCGGCCGTCGCCCCCGGACGCAACCGCGCCATGACCTTGAAGGCGCCCGAGTCTCGCCGCTCCAACACCGTGTCGCTGCCGGGAAAGACCGACGGCATCGTCCGCGCCGGAATAAACGCGCTCGGAGCGATCGACCACTGCGCGCTGGTGAACGATTCCGCCGCAATCCCGATCACCGTGAACGAGCGGCCGTTGATGACCGCCGCCTGTCCGACCACCGACGGATCGCCGCCGAGCCGCGTCTTCCAATAGCGGTGCCCCAGCACGGCGACCGGCGCCGCGTCCCCGGGTTCGAGCAACCGCCCGAAGCCGGGTCGGACGCCGAGCATCGCAAAATAGTTCTCGCTGACCGCCTCGATCCAAACCCGGTCCGGAGCGCCGCCGGCGACGCTCAGATGCGCCGGACGAAAAGCCAGCGCCAGCACGTCGGAAAACTCGCCGACGCCCGATCGAAGATCCTCGAAATCCAGCCAAGAGACGCCCGAGAGCAGCTCGGTCTTCTCCGTCTGACGCAGGACCACCGCCAGCCGCTCGGCGTCCTTCACCGGCAGCGGGCGCAGAAACAGAGAGCTGATCAGCGAGAAGAGCGTGGCGTTGACGCTGAGGCCGAGCGCCAACGTCAACACGGCCACCAGCGTAAACCCCGGCGCCGCCCGCAAACGCCGAACCGCCAAACGAACGTCCGCCGCAACCGAACGCGCCCAGCGAACCGTCCAGACCTCGCGGACGTCCTCCTCGACGAGCGTCACGTTGCCCAACTCCAGCCGGGCCGCCCGACGCGCTTCCTCCGGCGATTCGCCGCGAGCGATCCGCTCGGCCGTCGCCAGCTCCAGGTGAGCACGAAGCTCGTCGCGAACCTCCTCGTCGTCGGGCCGTCGCACCCAAGGAAAGTGCCGGCGCATCTCGCTTCTACTCCGCTTGCGGTTTGCGGGCCAGCGCCTCGACCGCTTCGACCAACTGCGCCCAACGCGACTGCTCCGCGCGAAGCTGCTTCCGCCCGGCCGCCGTCAGCCGGTAGTACTTGGCCCGTTGATTGTTCTCAGAAAGCTTCCACTCCGACTCCACCCAGCCGCGCTTCGCCAATCGATGCAGAGCGGGATAGAGCGATCCGGTCTCGACTTGGAGCACCTCGTTCGACGCCGTCCGGATCGCCTGACTGACGCCGTAGCCGTGCCGCGGTCCCCAGCGCAGCGTCTGCAAAATCATCAGGTCGAGCGTGCCCTGCAACAGCTCCAACCGAGTCCGCTTGTCCCGCCCGCCCATAGCCGTAGACATCCTACATGCATGGAGGTAGATTGTCTACCTCTTATGGTCGCTCGCACGTCTCGACAGCGGACCGGCGAACGCCCTTCTACCCGCGCCGATACAATCCGATCAGCGCGAGCGCGCTCGCCAGAAGAATCATCGTGCCCGGCTCCGGAACCTCGTCCGCGCTGCCGGTGCGGAAGTTGTCGTACCGCACGCTCGCCGCCCCGTCGAAGTCTCCGAACAGGAGCTGAATCGATTGCGTCGAGGCGAAGTCGGCCGTACCTGCGGAAAAGATCGAGAACGGCAGCACCAGCGTGCCCGCGGAGTCGACCAACACGCTGACGGACCGCGCTATTTCGCCCGCCTCATTGATCGAAATCTGGATCGGAATCTCGCCTGCGATCGATACGATGTCGAGCAAGAAAGCGTCCGACAAACCGCCGTCGGTGAGGTCCGCGGGTCCAAGCGCCTGTGCGTTGGTCGTGGACCCGTCGACGCCGTCGTAGATGTACTCCATGAGAGTCAACTCGGGATCGGAAGGGTCCTCCGTCCCGCTGACGTCGATAAATCCCACACCGCCGCCGGCCCCGACCGAGACCGATAGGACGCCCTGAATGACCTGGAGATCTCGCTCGCCGCCCAGAATGCCCCCGCCGACCGCGAAATCGATCGTACTCGACACAAACCGGCCCTGACCAGTGGAATAGTCGTCGATGAGAACCGCGTGAAGATCGGCGGCCGAGAAAAGGATCGCCGAGAAAAAGACAAGTCTGATATGCAAAGAAAACTGCTTATTCATCAGGAACTCTCCCGAGTTTCAGCCAACGGAGTTGCATAAGACTAGCCCGATTCGTGTGCCGCGGCAAGCACTAAATCACCGTTGCATTCGCCCCTCTAATCGCCCGAGAAAGAAGTCGGCCGCCAAAGCCAACAACGCCGCCGGCACGGCGCCCAAAAGAATCAATCGCGAATTCACCGTTTGCAGCCCGAGGAAGATAAACTGCCCCAGCCCTCCGGCGCCGATCAAGGCCGCGATCGTCGCCACGCCCACCGCCGTCACCGTCGCCACGCGCAGTCCCGCCAGAATCGTCGGCGCCGCCAGCGGCAGCTCCACCTGCCGCAGGATCTGCGCGTCGGTCATCCCCATCGCAACAGCCGACTCGCGTACCGCCGGATCGACTTCCTTGATCCCCGTGTAGGCGTTGCGCACGATCGGCAGCAAGGCATAGAGCACCAGCGCCACGATCGCCGAACGCGCGCCGATCCCGCCGATGATCGGGATCGGAATCAGAAACCCGAACAGCGCCAAACTCGGCACCGTCTGCATCGTGTTCGCGAAGCCCAAAACCCAGCGCTCCATCTTCGGCCGCCGCGTCACCCAGACGCCCGCCGGAATGCCGACCGCCGCCGCGATCACGATCGAGACCGCCACCAGCCACAGGTGCTCGCCCGTCCGCGTCAGCAGCTCGGATTGATACCGCGCCAAGAATTCCCCAGAGCCCATTCCGAAGCTCATTCGAAGCCCTCCTGGAAGCGGCGAATCCGCTCATCGTCCGAGCCGCGGAACTCGTCGACCGTCCCCAGCCAGACCAACTCGCCGGCCTCCATCAGAGCGATGCGGTCAGCCAACTTGCACGCCTCCCTAACGTCGTGCGTGACCAACACGATCGTCTTCCGCAATCTCTGCTGGAGGTCCAGGAACTCCGCCTGAATCTCCCGCCGCGTGATCGGGTCCAACGCGCCGAACGGTTCGTCCATCAGCAATATCGGGGGGTCGGCGGCGAGTGCACGCGCCACTCCCACGCGCTGCCGCTGGCCGCCCGAAAGCTCGGCCGGCCGTCTCCCAAAAACCTCCCGCGGATCCAGCCCGACCAGCTCCAGCAACTCCCGCGAACGCGCTTCGATCCACGCCGCGTCGCGCCCTTCCAACTGCGGAACCAGCCCGACGTTCCGCGCCACGTCCAAGTGCGGAAACAGCCCAATCTCTTGGATCACGTACCCGATCCCCCGCCGCAACTCGATCGGGTCCCAGTCCGCCGTCGGCCGCCCTTGGACTAAGACCCGGCCCTCGGTCGGTTCCCTCAAGCGGTTGATCAGTTTCAGTGCGGAAGTCTTGCCCGAGCCGCTGCGGCCCAGCAGCGCAACCGTCTCCCCCGCCCCGACCTCCAACGAGACGTCGCGGAGGATGCGAGCCTCCCCGATCGAGTAGCCGACCGATTCCAGAAGGACAGGTGCGGACGCTTCCGAAGCTCGGTCACTCACCGTCCGCCATGCTACCAACCGAGCCCCGTCATACGACCCGCCTACCCGTGCTATGGTGGAAGGAGTTTCGCAACGAAACGCCCGGGCCTGTGGCGCAGTTGGGAGCGCGCTTCCATGGCATGGAAGAGGTCGGGGGTTCGAATCCCCCCAGGTCCACCATTCCCCCTCCAATTGAAGATCGGAACTCCACGGTTTGGGGTTCCGTCGCCGCCCGTCTCCGGAAAACTTTCAGGCTGATCTCGTTTGCTCCTCCTAGTCGCGGAGCGCTTCCGCCGGATCGATCGACGCGGCGCGCCACGCGGGAATGGCGCAGGCGAGCAGGCCGACCGCCGCCAGCAGACCAGCGGCGCCTAAGACGACCGGCGGGTCAGCGGCGCCCACGTCGAACAGCAGGTCGGAGACCAGCGGATAGAGCGCGGGCAGCAGTGCAAGTCCGAGGGCTCCGCCCAGCGCCACCAGACGGAACCCTTCGCCGACGATCAGTCCGAGCACCCGTTGTCGGCCGGCGCCCAACGCCGTGCGCACGCCGATTTCGCGCCGCCGTTGCAGCACCGAGTACGACATCACGCCGAACACGCCGGTCGCCGCGAGTACGAGCGTCAGCGCCGCGAAGCAGATCACCAGCAAGCTCCACAAGCGTTCCTGCCAGAGCTGCTCCTCGACGAGCCCGGACATGGTCTCTACCTTTTCGACCGCGACGGTCGGGTCCACGTCCGTGACGGTTTTGGCGGCCGTCGCCGCGAATCCTTCCGGGGCGCCGCGGGTGCGGACGGCGATGGTCGTGGTGGCGAACCCGTACTGCTTGTACGGGTAGTAGAGCTCCAGCGCTTCTTCGCCCTCGCGCGGATCGTACATGACGTTGCCGACGACGCCGACGACGCGCGCCCACTCGTCGTCGACGCTTCCGTCGCTGACGACCCGAACTTCGCGACCGAGCGCGGATTGCCCGGGGAACAGGCGGTCGGCGGTGCGCCGACTCAGCGTGATGACCATGGGGGCGTCGAGGTCGTCGTCTTCGCGGAAATCGCGCCCTTCGAGCAGCGGGATGCCCATGGCGTCGAAGTAGCCGGGCGAGCAGTCGACGAACAACGTGGGCCCGCGTTGACTCCGCGCGAAAGCGTCCTCTCCCCTGGCCTCCACGTCGCGGTCGGCGCGGCTGTTGTAACGGGAACCGCTGAAGGGGAAGTTGTCGGTCGCGCCGACGGCGACCACGCCCGGTAAGGCGCGCAGGCGGTCCATCGCCCGTTGGTAGTAGTCGGTGACGGCTCGGATGCGTCGCTCATTGGTTCCGGCCTGGAAGGCCGTGAGTCGCAGGGTGACGGTCTGCTCCTGCTCGAATCCGAGGTCGATGCGCTCGATCTGGTCGAGCGACTTGAGCAGGAGTCCGCCAAGCAGAGCGAGAGCGAGGGACAGCCCCAACTCGCTGACTACGAGCGCCTGTCGAAGCCGACTGGAACGGCCGGACGAGCCGCGTCCTCCCCCGCGGAGTTGCGGGGCTAGGCTCAGCTTCCAGACACGGGAGAGCGGCGCCAAGCCGAACAGCAGCCCGGTGAGCGCGGCGACGGCGAAGGTAAACGCCAGCACGCCGAGGTCGAGCCGTACGTCGACCCAAGCGGGCAGCTCCGCCGGCGCGACCAAGGGAAACAGGGCGAGCAGGCCCGCCCCCAGCGCGGCCCCGGCGACGCCTCCGGCCAGCGCCAGAGATAGACTTTCGCCGAGAAGCATCCTCGCCAGACGGCGCCGCGAAGCGCCCAAGGCGGCGCGCACGGTCAGCTCCTGCGTGCGCTGCTCCGCCCGCACCAACAGCAGGTTCGCTACGTTGGCGCAACAGATGACGAGCACGAGTCCTGCCGCGACGCCGAGCAGCGCCAAGTAGCGGCCGTAGGGGGCCGACCGCGCCTCCGCCAGCGGCGTGACCCGCGGAGACATCGCCTCGTTGGTCACCGGGTAGGTCGTCTCGAGTCGTCGTCCGATTCCGGCCAGCTCCTGACGGGCCTGGGCCAGGGTCGCTCCGTCGGTTAGGCGGGCCACCGCGGCGTAGGTGCGCGCGGTGCGGTGCGCCGGATCCGTCCGCTCGAGCGATCGCATCTCGTAGTAGCTCTGAATGGTGATCCACAGGTCGCTGCGATCGGGATAGCGAAAGCCGGGCGGCATGACGCCGACGATGCGATGGCGGCCCATCGCCGTTTCAACCGTCTCTCCCAAGACGGAGCGGTCGGCGCCGAACGAGTCGCGCCACAGCCGGTCGCTGAGGACGACTTGGTGGACGTCGCCGCCCGGCTCGTCGTCCTCGGGGGAGAAGACGTCTCCTAACTGGGGCGCGACGCCGAGGGCGCGGAAGAACCCGGGGCTGACGCGCGTCCAAAGGATCGAGCGGGCGGCGCCGTCGCGGACGAGGTTGATTCTTTCGGTGTTGTGGATGCCGAGCGCGGCGAGCGACGCGGCGTCGGCGGCGTAGTCGGCCGCATCGAGAGGCGAGAGGCCCATCTCGTTTCCGCCGGGTTTGGCCGAGACGGTGGTCAGTTCGACCAGCCGGTCGGGTTCGGGGAACGGCGGCGGGCGGAGTAGGAACCCCTGAATGACGCCGAAGATGGCGGCCGTGACTGCGATTCCGAGGGCCAGAGTGCCGACGATGGTTGCGGCCAAGGCCGGTCTCCGCAGCAAACCGCGGATCAGTTGGGCTAGTGAGCGCACGTCGGCACGATAGCGCTCGACTTTGCGGCGTCGAAAGGTCTTTCTCGTGGGCGGGCGGCGAATCGCGACGAACGGACGTGCCCGACTGGAAGGATGTCCGTGTAGGCCGTTTTTTCTGTTTCGGCGCGTCGGCTTTTTGTCCGCATGGGGCGTCTACACTAAAGACAGGCGATTTTTTCGCCGATTGCTCCAAACGATGCGGTGTGGTAATGTTCTGGTTGTGCGATGGGGTCTTATCGCGCTGACGGCGTGGCTTTTAGCCACTCCGGCGGGCGCTGAACCGATCGTGCGGCAGTACCGGTTTCGGGAAGATTCGGATACGGGCCGACTTGTGAGAGTTCGGGTCCGCGTGCGAAAATCCTCGGAGTCGGCGAGTACGCGCGCGCAAACTGCGGCACCAGGGCTTACGGTTGTCCAAGGAAGATCCTCCCGCGGGGTGGATCTCGATGCCCTGGTGAGGCGTGAGGGCGAGCGTCACGGCGTCGATCCGGATCTGATCTTTGCGGTCATCCGGCAGGAGAGTGCGTTTGATCCGTATGCAGTGTCGAGTGCCGGCGCCGTCGGGTTAATGCAACTCATGCCGGAGACGGCTAAGCGGTTCGGAGTAAAGGACATTCTCGATCCCGCCGAGAATGTTAGCGGAGGCGTGCAGTACCTGCGTCTCCTGTTGGAGCGATACGAAGGCGATCATCGTTTGGCCTTGGCGGCTTACAACGCCGGCGAGGGAGCGGTCGACCGATACGAGGGGATTCCCCCTTATCGAGAGACCCGCGACTACGTCGAACGAATCACGTCGAACTATCGCACCGAGACGGCCGTTCTTGAGGACGGCGAGTCGGAGGCCGAAGCGCCCGTCGCGCACATCGCGATGATCGAAACGGCTGACGGATCGCTGCACTTCGGTCCGGTCGTGCAAACGGCAGCGAACTGAGCCTTCCCCTCAGACGGGGAGACTTGGGACGGAGCGCCGAGACGCAGCGTTGGAGCGGGAGCCCTTGACGAGAGTCCATGGCAGTCTGGTCGTCTGTCTGTCGATCGCGCTAGTCGCGACGACGGCGGAGGCGAAGACCAAGCGTGAGTCGGCCGCGGAGCAATTCCGCCGCGCCGAGACGCTGCTTGAGGACCTCAAGGCCGTTCCCCCGCTAGAGCTCAGCGTCAAGCAATACGAACTGGTCGCCGACGCCTTCCGCAAAGTCCACCGCATCACTCCGGCCAGCTCCTACTGCGACGACGCCCTGCTGGCGGCGGCCCAGGTCGAGACGATGCGCATCGCGCGCTTCGGCGGAGCGAAGGATCGTGAGCGCGCGATCTCGGCGTACCGCTTCCTATTGCGCGAGTACCCGCACAGCAAGCTGCTGGCGGAGGCGCGGCGCGCGGTCGCGTCGATCGAAGCCGGTGAGATCAAGCGGATCGACAAGCCCGTCGAGGAGCCGGTGCTCGCCAAAGCCGCGCCGCCCGCCGAGAAGCCCAGGCCCGCCCCGGTTCCTCGTTCCGAGCCGGAGGTCATCGCCGCTTCCCTGCCCGCGCAGTCAGCGGCCCCAGAACCCAAGCCGTTCATCAACCGCGCGCAGCCGTCGCCCAAGCGCCTGAGTAAGTCGACCGCGCAGGTGAAGGATCTGCGCTACTGGTCGACCGAAGAATCCACGCGCATCGTCGTCGAGCTGAACGACTTCGTCGAATACAAGTTCGATTTCCTGTCGCGTCCCAAGCGTCTCTACTTCGATCTGTTCACGTCGCGACTGGGCGGATCGCTCGACGGCGGCGCCAATTACGAGGTCGGCGACGAGGTCGTGGCCCGCGTACGGATCGGGCAGAACCGCTCCACGAAATCGCGCATGGTGCTCGACCTGTTGGACGACGTCGCCTACGACGTCTCGTGGCTGGCCAACCCGCCGCGGTTGGTGATCGAGCTGCGCGGCAAGACGCCCAAGGCTCCCGCGCCGCAGCCGGACGTCTTACTCGCCCGCGCGGAAACGCCCTCGCCAAAAGCGGTCGCGAACCCGGTCGCCAACTCCACCGAGGCCTCGCGCATGGCGGCCGCGTCCTTCGCTCCGCCCAAGGCGGCCGAAGGCGGTTCGCGCAGCCTGATCCGCGCGCTCGGACTCAAGATCTCGCGCGTAGTCATCGACGCCGGACACGGCGGCCACGACACCGGTTCGATCGGCCCGTCGGGTCTCCGCGAAAAGGACGTCACGCTCGACGTCGCTCTGCGCCTGGGGCAACTGATTGAAGACGAGCTGCACGCGGAAGTGCTCTTCACCCGCGACGACGACTCCTACCCCGAACTGCGCGATCGCACGCGCATGGCGAACGACTCCGGCGCCGATCTGTTCATCTCGATTCACGCCAACTCGGTCAAGACCCGCAGCGTGCGCGGCGTCGAGACGTTCTACCTGAACTTCACGACCGATCCGTGGGCGATGAAGGTCGCCGCGCGCGAGAACGCCGCCTCGAACAGCTCGATCCACGAACTCGAAGACCTGCTCGGCAAGATCGCCAAAAAGGACCGCATCGAGGAGTCGAGCCAGTTCGCCTCCAAGGTGCAATCGGCGCTCTACGCGGGTTTGGCGGAGAACACGCCCGGCCTACGCAACCGCGGCGTCCGCAAGGCCCCGATGATCGTCTTGATCGGCGCGAAGATGCCCGCGATCCTAGCCGAGATCGGGTTCCTCTCGAACCCGACCGACGAGAAGCTGCTCAAAGCCTCCAAGTACCGCCAACAGGTCGCCGAATCGATCTTCGCCGGCGTGCGCAACTACGTCGACACGCTCAGCTCGCACGAGATCATGATGACCGAAACGGAGACGACCCGAGCGGGCGCCTCGCTCGACTAGCCCGCCGATTCTTCGGCCCCAATGGAAAAGGGCGTGGCCCCGCGGACCACGCCCCTCTCTGTGAACTCGATCTCGATCGCTTTAGAGCGTCTTGACGTAGGCGATCAGGTCCGCCTTCTCTTCGTCGCTCAGCAGCTTCTCGAACGGCGGCATGCCGTTGCCGCCCTTGTTCAGGTTCTCCAGCATGTTCTCGGTCGTCGCGTCCTTGCCGCTAGGCAACTTGCCTTCCGAGACGCCTTGGAGGCCCGGGCCGATCTTCTTGTCTTTGCTGTCCACGTGGTGACAAACGGAGCATTTCGAGTCAAAAAGCCCCTTGCCCGCGTCGGCGTCGCCGTCGGCGAACATGGCGGGGGTTACGCCCAACGCAAGGGCGCACATCAGTACTTGGATTCTGTTCATTCGTCTCCTCTCCTCCCTACTCGGAATGCTCCTCAAGTCTACCGTAAACACACGGGCGCGTCATATTCTTCGCAGTATCCAGTTCGACGCGGGCCGGGCCTAATTGGTTTCGCTTCAATCGATTGACAAGGATAGGTGAACGGCTGATACTCATTGGTATGTAAGCGGGCACGACCGCTCGCCCGAAGGACCGCGCAGTCTCCATGGTCGTCAAACGCAATCCCGATCTCACCCGCAAACGCATCCTCGACTCGGCCTTCGCCGAGATCTATCGCCACGGGTTTCGGTCGGCCAGCGTGGACCGAATTTTGGCCGATACGGGCCTGACTAAGGGCGCGCTATACCACCATTTCCCCAACAAAGCCGCGCTCGGGTACGCGGTCGTCGAGGAGATCATCGGCGGCCACATCGTCGAAACCTGGATCCAGCCGCTCGAGGAATCGGACGATCCGATCACGGCCCTAAGCGGACTGGTCTCCGGCATGAGCGAAGAGCAGGTGGCGCAGATGTGCGACTGCGGCTGCCCGCTCAATAATCTGGCCCAAGAAATGTCTCCGGTCGACGACGAGTTTCGCGAACGGATCGCCGCCGTGTTTTCGCTCTGGCGGGAAGGCATCGCGGACCGGCTACGCCGCGGACAAGCCGACGGTCTCGTCCGTCAGGATCTCGATTGCGACCAAGTCGCCGGATTCATCGTGGCCGGCATCGAGGGCGCCAGCGGCCTGGCCAAGAACGCGCGCGACCCGAAAGTCCTTCACGCCTGCATCGGGGCGATGACGGCCTATCTAGAGACGCTTCGCGCCTAGCTTCGATCGCGTCAGGCGTTCCCGGCCGCCGGTTCGTGGCATCCTCTTGGGATGCGGATCCCGGCTCTCCTGCTCGCTCTCGGCCTGTCAGCCCTGCCCTTAACGGCAGCCGACGTTCCTGAACTCTCCGGCGACCGGCTCGACGACCTAGTCGCGCTCTACAAGCACCTGCACGCGCATCCCGAGCTGAGCTACTACGAGACCGAGACCGCCGCCCGCATGGCTCTCGAACTGCGCCAAGCCGGATTTGAAGTCACCGAAGAGTTCGGCGGAACCGGCGTCGTCGGTCTGATGGAGAACGGGCCCGGGCCGGTCTTGATGATCCGAGCCGACATGGACGGCCTGCCCGTGCTGGAAAAGTCCGGTCTCGAATATGCCTCTACGGCCACGCAGATCGGCCAGGATGGACAGGAATACCCGGTCATGCACGCCTGCGGACACGACGTGCATATCACCTCCATGATCGGCACAGCGCGCCGCCTGGCCGCCATGAAGGACGAGTGGTCCGGGACCGTCGTCATGATCGCCCAACCGGCCGAAGAACGCGGCGGCGGCGCCAGGCTGATGCTCGAAAAAGGACTCTACGAGCGATTTCCCGTCCCCGACAACGTCATCGCGCTGCACTCACACCCCAGCCTGCAAGCCGGCAAGATCGGCTACCGCATGGGGTTTGCCATGGCGAACGTCGATTCAGTCGACGTGACCATCCAAGGCGTCGGCGGCCACGGCGCCTATCCGCATCTAGCGAAAGATCCGATCGTGCTCGCCGCGCAGATCGTCACGGCGCTGCAGACGATCTCCAGCCGCCAGGTCGACCCGCAGGACGCGGCCGTCGTCACGGTGGGCTCGATCCACGGCGGCGCCAAACACAACGTCATCTCCGAGGAGGTCAAGCTGCAGTTGACCGTCCGCTCCTACGCCGACGAGACCCGCGAGATGCTGCTCCGTTCGATCGAGCGAATCGTCGTCAAAACGGCCGAGGCCTACGGGATGCCCGAGGACCGCATGCCCTCGGTGACCTACCCCAACAAGGAGTACACTGCCGCCGTCTACAACGACCCAGAGCTCGGCGAACGCCTGGTCGGCGCCTGGAAACGCCTGCTCGGGGAGGAGAACGTCGTACCGATCCCGGCGGAGATGGGCGGTGAGGACTTCGCTCGCTACGGCCGTACCGAGCACGACGTCCCGATCTTCCTCTTCCGACTCGGCACGATCGACGCGGAAAGAATCGCCGCGGCCAAGGAACCGGGCGCTCCGGGCCTGCCGTCGCTGCACTCGCCCTACTTCAGGCCCGAGCCGGTCGAAACCGTACGGACCGGCGTCCGAGCCATGACGGCGGCGGCGCTCGAACTACTCGATTAGGCCTTCCACAGAAAATACGTCAACATTCCTAATTTCAATGATTTATATCCATTTCTGAAGATCTGACTTGAATATACGCCCGGCCCTGCATCCCTCGGATCGACGGCGCCGGGGCGACTCGCAAGGCCAGGACCGAGTCCACAGCCAGCTGCCCCGGTCCCCGCCGCGGCCCGGCGCCTCAGGCGCACGCCTCAGGGATAACCGGTGAACGCCTTATGGGTGCTAGGGGCGCCCCATTCCTATAGTGGTGGGCGAAGGCTTAGCCATTGGAACAAGAGCGGCAGTTGCAGTACGCCGCCGCAGAGGGGACTTCGCAGGGCTTGGCGAGGGCGACGCCCCCGGCAACGCGGACGACCCAGTTGCTGGCGGCCCTGCGGAAGATCCACTGGGTGGTGCTTGCGCTGACGCCGGTGATTTGGACCCATTTCTTCCCGGTTGCCCCAGCGTCCGAGCTCAACCGTCCCGCGATCTGGGCCGCTCTGGCCACCGCGGCGACGGCGCTGGTTTCGCTCGCCTACGTCCGACGTCTGCAGGTCGCCCCCATCGAGATGGGCTGGATGCTGTTTACGTGGTCGTTGCTCGTGAACCTGCTGGATTCGATGACGCCCCAGTTGGGGTCGGCACAGAGCATGGTGAATGCGGCTGAAGGGTTGCTGGCGGCGGCGGGCATCGGCTGTATCGCCGCCGCGTTGAGTCAGCTTCGCAAGTCGCAACAACGCGACCTCCAGAGTCTGGAGTCCTCGCACCAGAACTACCAAGGCCTGATCAACACCTTGGATGCCGTAGCGTGGGAGGCGGATCCCGATACGCTGCGATTCACCTACGTGAGCCGCCGAGCGGAAGGGCTGCTGGGCTTCCCGATCGAGACCTGGCTTGAACGGCCGAACTTCTGGGAAGAGCGCGTTCACGAGCAGGATCGTGATTGGACGCTCGAGTATCGCAAGGCGCACGCCAGACGACGCGAAGGCCACCAGTTGGAATATCGCATGACGGCCGTGGACGGGCGCACGCTGTGGATCCGCGACTCGGTTCGGGTGATCTTCCAGCAGGGCGGTCAAGTCATGCTGCGCGGGGTCTTCACCGATATCACCGCGCGCAAACTCCTCGAGACTCAGCTCCACCACAACGCCACCCATGACCCCCTGACGGGCCTGCCCAATCGGGCTGCCTTCCTGGATCGACTCGAGCAGGCGAAGAGAGAAGCGGCCCCCGGATCGGATCCCTACGCAGTGCTCTTCTTGGACCTCGACCGCTTCAAGCTCGTCAACGACAGCCTCGGCCACTTGGCGGGAGACGAACTGCTGGTCACGATCTCTTCTCGCTTGTCGCGTTGCGTCCGGGGAGAGGACTTGGTGGCGCGACTCGGCGGCGACGAGTTCGCCGTTCTTCTAGCGAGCATCCCGTCCGAGGAGACCGCGGTCCAGTTGGCCGAGCGGCTGCTGGCGACGGTCAACCGTCCGGCGACGATCGGCGATTCCCGCGTCACGCCCTCCGCCTCGGTAGGAATCGTGGTCGGCGGACCTGACCGCTCCGACCCGACGAATCTGCTGCGCGACGCCGATACGGCCATGTACCGCGCGAAAGAAGCGGCCCGCGGATCGTTCGAGGTCTTCGAGCCGGGCATGCGCAAGCAGATCGTCCGTCGGGTTCGGATGGAGTCGGACCTCCAGCAGGCGCTTGAGCAAGACGAGTTCGAACTCCAGCTACAGCCGGTGGTCGAGCTGGACTCGGGCACGCTGGACAGCTTCGAGGGCTTGCTGCGCTGGCGTAGGAAAGACGGATCGGTCGCTCTCCCACACGAGTTCATGGGGTATGCCGAGGACTCCGGGCTGATGCGCGTCATCGGCTGGAGGGCGATGGGACAAGCCTGCTCGATCCGCCGAAGGTGGGACGAAGCCGGACTCCCCCCGACGCCCATCGCCGTCAACTTGTCCGAGGCGCAGTTCGCTCAACGCAATCTCGCCGACGAGTTGGAGAGGATGTTGGAGCAGTTCGAAGTCTCCGCGTCCGAGCTGTACCTGGAGATCACCGAGACCGTCATGGCGGAAGCCGACGCCTCGGTGATCGAGAAACTCGCGCGCCTCAAGCAGATGGGCTTTCGACTGGCGATGGACGACTTCGGCACGGGCAAGTCCACGCTCAGCAGGCTCTGTACGTTCCCGATGGACGTGATCAAGGTCGACCGCGGGTTCGTCCAACGGTTGGGCGACGGCGGTCCGGAAGAATCCCTGATCCGGGCTGTACTGGCGCTCGCCAGCGATCTGGGGATCGAGGTGGTCGCCGAAGGCATCGAAACGATCGAGCAGTTGACCCGCTTGCAATCACTAGGCTGCCGCTACGGCCAGGGATTCCTCTTCTCGAAAGCGATCCCGGTCGACCAAGCCAAACAGCTCCTGGACGGACGGCCGTTCGACGCGTACGGCTCACGAGAGCAGGCTGCGATCCGGCTCTAGCGGCGCGCCACGAAACGGAGACACATCGGCGCCGGAACTTCGGCTGCTCCGCCCGTGGGCGTAAGTCGGCCCGTAGCGACGTCGAGCGCAAAAACGACCACCTGATCTGAATTTTGATTGGCGACCAGAAGGAATCGTCCGCCGGGGGCGATCCGAAAGTTGCGCGGCCAATCCCCGAGGGTCGACGGGCGCTGCAGGGCCGTCAGGCGTCCCGAGTCCGCATCGACGGTAAAGGCGGCGATCGAGTTGTGGCCTCGATTCGAAGCGTAGACGTACTTGCCTGAAGGATGGACCAGGATCTCGGCGGTCGTGTTCTCGCCGTCGAAACCGGCGTCCAACGTCGACACGGTCTGGAGCGTCGTGAATGCGCCCGCGTCGGCGTCGTACTCCAAGGCGGTGATCGTCGATGCGAGTTCATTCACGACGTAGGCGTGGCGGCCGTTGGGATGGAAGCTGAAGTGGCGCGGACCGGAGCCCGGCTCGATCGGAACGAACGGCGGGTCGTGCGGCGTGAGGCTTCCCTTCTCCGGTTCCGTCCGGTAGACCAGCAGTTGATCCATGCCGAGGTCGGCGACCATCAAGAAACGGTTGTCCGGCGAGTAATTGACCGAGTGCGTATGGGCGGCAGCCTGGCGAGGATGGACGCTCGAGCCGCGGTGCTGGAAGAACGACGCGTTCTTGCCCAAACCGCCGTCGGGCCGTAGCGTCATCGACTCCAAGCTCCCGCTCGAATAGTTGGCGATCGCGATCATCCTCCCCGTGGAATCGACGTTGACGTGGCACGAACCCGAGCCCTGCGTCTCCAGTTGATTGATCAGCGTCAGGTCGCCGCTCGCCCGATCGAATCGGAACGCCGTGGCGCTGTCGAGCCGCTCGCCGTCCTTCGCCAGACGGTTGACGGTGTACAGCCGATCCTCACTCGGATGGATGGCCAGAAAGTTGGGACGAGTCACCTCAGCGGCCTTGCGCACCGGCCCCACGGCGCCCGTTTGGTCGTCGAACGAGGCGACGTAGACGCCGTCGGCGCCGGTACCAAAGTAGAGCCAATGCTGAGCGGCGGTCATGGGCAGGTAGGAGACGAGGGCGAGCAAGGCCACGCGCTTCATGACCGTCAATTGTACGCGGCCCGACTCGCGCTATGCTGTACCCTCTATGGTCTCTCGTCGTCTCGTCAAAGAAATTGAACGCAACGCCGACAAACTCGCGATCGACTTAGTCGAGTCGCTCCGCCACGACCGGCGCGCGGCGTCCTATGAAAACCTCTCCGATGCGCAGTATCGGCGCGTCGTCCGCGACCTCTACGCCAACCTAGGCGACTGGCTCGAAGCGCGCACCTGGAACAAGCTGCGCAAGACCTACGAAGCCAAGGGCCGCGAGCGCGTCGCCGGCGGCATGCCGCTCGAAGAGCTGATCTATTCGCTCACCCAGACCAAGCACCTGTTGATCGACTTCGTGCAGAAATCGATGCCCGGCGACGTCTCCGAGAGAGACCAGGAGCTCCAACTAGTCGTCGCCATCTCGGAGTTCTTCGACCGCGCGATCTACCACACGATCGTCGGCTACGAAGACGGCCGCAAGACCAAAGCGAAGGTGCGCAAGGCCAAAGCCAAGGCGCCGGTCGCCAAGAAGAAGAAGCCCGCCGGCAAGCGCGCGAAGAAGGCCTCCGCGGGCGCCGGCGACGAGATCAACATCAGCCGCGGCGGCGACATCGGCGAGACCTCCGGCTAGCCAAGGCTAGATCCGGTAGCCGCGGCGCCCTTCGTACTGCAGCATCTCGTTCGCGGCCGTATCGCCCGGAACCAGCCCCGTCACCGAATCGACCGCCAGCCGGCGCCCGGTTCGATAACTCGCGTTGGCGTAGTGGCACAGGTCGGCCGCGGCGGCGCCGATCGCGATCTCGGCATGAAGCTGCCCCTTGTCGCGGCTCGCAACGGCCGCCAGGAAGTTCGCCATGTGCGGACGCACGTCCCAGACCTTCTCTTCCTGAATCCCCTCATCGACGGTCTTCTCGCGCTCGTCGCCGAGGAAGACCTGGAAGCCTTCCGGGTGCAAGATCGCGAAGCCTTTGTCGCCGTAGAACAAGTTGCCGGTCAGGCTCTTGCCCATCGGGATGCGCGACTCGGTCCCGGTGTTCAAATTGCGCACGTCGAAGACGATCTGCCCGGCGTCGTAGTCAAACGTCGCCTGCTGCGTGTTGGGCGTCTCCTGGTCGTCTTTCCAGATAAACTTGCCGCCGGTCGAAGAAGCGAACGCGGGTCGCGTCTCCGCGTCTAGCCCCAAGCCCCAACGCGCAACGTCAAGCTCGTGCACGCCCTGGTTGCCGATGTCTCCGTTGCCGGTATCCCAGAACCAGTGCCAGTTGTAGTCGAAGCGATTCTCCGTGTACGCACGCTTCGGCGCCGGGCCGAGGAAGAGGTCCCAATCGAGTCCGGCCGGCACGGGTTCCTCGGGCGTTACGCCGATCGAGTACCGTCGGCGGTAGCAGAGTCCCCGGGCCATGTAGACGTCGCCGATGACGCCCGAACGCAGTCGCTCGATCGCGTCCCGCTTGTGGCCGATCGAGCGGCTCTGCGACCCCACCTGCACCATCCGGCCGTGCTTGCGCGCGGCCTCGATCATGCGGCGACTCTCGTACGGGTTATGGCTGGCCGGCTTCTCGACGTAGACGTCCTTTCCCGCCTCGCAAGCCCACACCGTCGACAGCGCGTGCCAGTGGTTCGGCGTGGCGATCGAGACGGCTTGGATTGAGGCGTCGTCGAGCAGTTCGCGCTGGTCGTTGTAAGCCTTCGGCGTGTGGCCTTGGATCTTGCGCACCAGCGCCTGACCGCGCTCGCGAGCGGCCTGGTTGACGTCGCAGATCGCGGCGATCCGAGCGTTCGGGAGGTCGGCGAAGTTCTCGATGTGGTCGCGGCCGCGGCCGCCGATTCCGACGACGGCGAGTTCCACTCGGTCGTTGGCGCCCAGCACGGGACGAGCCTGCGTCGCGGCGACGAACGCGGCGGTGGATTGGAGGAATCGGCGGCGTTGCATACGGTCCTGATCCTACGGGGTCTCCCGACATCGCCGCAAGGCCCCCGAGATCACGAAAGTGCGGGTAGACTGGAATTGCGCGGACGCGCCCGGCCCGTCCGACTTTCCCCCGTCCATGAAGCTCTCGATCGTGATCCCCGTCTACAACGAGGTGAATACCGTCTCGGAACTAGTCGACCGCGTCCAGGCCGTGGCCGTCGACAAAGAGCTGGTCATGGTCGACGACTTCTCCACCGACGGCACGCGAGACGTGTTGAAGCGACTGGAGTCCGAGCAGCCGAACATCCAGGTTCGCTTCCACGACCAGAACTACGGTAAGGGTCGCGCCTTGCGGACTGGTTTCGAACACGCTCGCGGCGACTACGTCATCATCCAAGACGCCGATCTCGAATACGACCCCGAGGACTACCACAAGCTGCTCAAGCCGCTCGACGCGGGCAAGGCTGACGCCGTCTACGGCTCGCGCTTCATCACCACCCAAGAGCACCGCGTACTCTACTTCTGGCACTCGGTCGGCAACCAGTTCCTGACGCTGCTCTCGAACATGATGACCGACCTGAACCTGACGGATATGGAGACCTGCTACAAGGTCTTCCGCCGCGAGCTGATCCAAGCGATTCCGCTCGAGGAAGACCGTTTCGGATTCGAGCCGGAGATCACAGCCAAACTCGCCAAGACCCGCGCGCGCATCTACGAGGTCGGCATCGCCTACCACGGACGCACGTACGAAGAAGGCAAGAAGATCGGCGTGCGCGACGGCTTCCGCGCGCTCTACTGCATCCTCAAATACGGCTTCAAACCGCTTCGCTTGAAGAAGCCGTGGACGGCGCCGCCCTCACAGTAGCGGCGGGCTTGGATCACCCGGACGCGGCGCTATAATCCGAGGGGTGTGGATCGTCGCTCTATTGGCCGCTTCGGTCTCCTATTGGGCGTTTGAACCGGTCGCGGATCCGTCCCCGCCCGAGACGTCCTCCGCCTGGGTGCGCACGCCCGTCGACGCCTTCGTGCTGGAGACTCTCCACCGCGAAGGATTGACTCCCTCGGCGGAGCTGGAACGCGAACGGCTCGTGCGGCGCGTCTATCTCGATCTAACCGGACTCGGCCCCACGCCCGAACAAGCGCGCGCATTCATCGACGACGACTCGCCCCGCGCCTACGAGCGACTGGTCGAACAGTTGCTCGCCTCGCCGCACTACGGCGAGCGTTGGGCTCTCAAGTGGCTCGACGTCGTACGCTACTCCGACACCAACGGCTTTGAGCTGGACGGTTTCCGCCAAGACGCCTGGCGCTACCGCGACTACGTGGTCGAATCCTTCAACGCCGACAAGCCTTACGACCGCTTCGTCCGCGAGCAAGTCGCTGGCGACGAACTCTATCCCGGCGACGCGGCGGCCTTGATCGCGACCGGCTTCAACGGCGCCGGACCGCGGCACGTCGTCGGCGGCAACCAAGACCCCGAAGAAGCACGGCAAGAAGTGCTGACCGAGATGACGATCGGCGTCGGCCAAGTCTTCCTCGGCCTGACGGTCCATTGCGCACGTTGCCACGACCACAAGTTCGATCCGATCAAGCAGACCGACTATTACCAGCTGCAGGCGTTCTTCTCGGGCTCGGAGATCGCCGAGCGCAACCTGGCCCGCGTCCAGGAACTCAACGCCTACGAAGCCGCGCTCCAAGCGCACGAGGAACGCCTCAAGCCGATCCGTGAAGCGATCAAGAAGATCGAAGAGCCGTACCGCGCGATGATCGAAGCGGAGAAGCGCGCGGCCCTCGCGCCCGAGTTCGCGGCGGCGCTCAGCAAGCCCGAGCGCCTGCGCAGCGACGACGAAGCGCGCATGGCCGAAGAAGCCGCCGACCAGATCAAAGTCGCTTGGTACGAGACTGTCGCGCGCATCCCCGAAGATCTGAAAATCGAGCGCAAGGCGCTGCGCGAGCAGATGCACGCCATCGACCTCGAACGCCCCGAGCCTCCGGCCGGCGCCTACTCGCTCGCCAACTTGGAAGAGCCCGAGCCGACCCACGTGCTCAAGATCGGCGACTACCGCCACCCGCAGCAACAAGTGGAGCCGGGCTACCTCTCCGCACTCGACGACTACGGCGCCGCTCCGCCTCCAAAAACCGCCGCGGGCCGACGCGCGGCGCTCGCGCGCTGGCTAACCGAGGACGAACATCCGCTCACCGCCCGCGTGATGGCCAACCGCGTCTGGGAATTTCGCATGGGCCGCGGCCTGGTCGCCGATCCGAACAACTTCGGACTGCTCGGCGGCGGCGCCTCGCACCCGGAACTGCTCGACTATCTGGCGCGCTACTTCGTCGAGAGCGGCTGGAGCGTCAAAGCCCTCGACCGAATGATCTTGCTGTCGAGCGCCTACCGTCAGTCAGCGGCGATCGATCCCGCGAAAGCAGAGAAGGATCCAGACAACCAGTTCTACTGGCGCGCCGACAGGCGACGTCTCGAAGCGGAGATGATCCGCGACAACATCCTGGCAGCCTCGGGACGCCTGGAGCGCGAGATCGGCGGGCGGCCGGTACGCGTTCCGATCGAGCAAGAAGTATACGACCTGATCTTCACCGAAGCCGAGCCCGACAACCTCTGGCCCGTGACGCCCGACGAAAGCCAACACCGCCGCCGCAGCCTCTACCTGCTCAACCGGCGCACCGTCCGCTTGCCGATGCTGGCCAACTTCGATCAGCCGGACACGATGACCTCCTGCGCCGTCCGCCCCAGCTCCACGCACGCGCTCCAGGCCCTTTCGATGCTCAACAGCGAATTTGTGCAGGCCGAGGCCGCCGCCTTCGCGGAACGGATCGAGGCGACGTGCGGACAAGACGCCGCTTGCGCCGTCGAGCGCGGCTACGCGTGGACCTTGGCGCGAGCGCCGGACGACGACGAGTCGGCCTCCGCGCAGGCCTTCTTGAAAGAGGGAGAGCTGACCGACTTCTGCTTGGCCTTGTTGAACCGCAATGAGTTTGTTTACCGACCGTAGGCCCAGCCGACGAGACGTGCTGCGCGGCGCCGCCAACGGCTTCGGCGCCCTGGCCTTGCAGCACCTGCTGGCGCGCGAAGCCTCGGGGGCCGCGAACCCGCTGGCGGCGAAGAAGCCGCACTTCCCCGCCCGGGCCAAGTCGGTGATCTTCATCTTCAACGTCGGGGCGCCGAGTTCGATGGACTCGTTCGATCCCAAGCCGGAACTGGACCGTCTGGCGGGACAACCGATGCCGGCGAGCTTCGGCAAAGTCGGCGGACAGTTCACCGACGGTGCGCAGCCGATCCTCGGCACGCCGTGGACGTTCAAGCGGCACGGGGAGAGCGGGCTGCCGGTCTCGGATCTGTTTCCGAACATCGCCCGCCACGTCGACGACATCTGCTTCATCCGCTCGTTCACCACGCGCAGCGTCGTGCACGCGCCGGCGATGTACGAGGTGCACAACGGGCGGCTCTTCGCGACGCACCCGAGCATGGGCGCCTGGGTGACCTACGGGCTGGGATCGGAGAGCGAGAATCTTCCGGCCTACGTCGTAATGCCGCAACCGGAGGGAACGCCCGAAGGCGGACCGCCGTGTTGGAGCGCGGGTTTCCTGCCGGCGGTCTACCAGGGAACGTTGCTGCGTCCGGGACCGAAACCGATCCTGCACCTCGACCGACCCGACGGCGTCAGCGAGCAGCGTCAGCGACGCACGCTCGACTTCCTGCAAGAGCTGAACCAGCGCGACGCGGGCGCCTACGACTCCGAGATGGCCGCCCGCATCGCCTCCTACGAGCTGGCGTTTCGGATGCAATCCTACGCGCCGGAAGCCGTCGACTTGACCAAGGAGACCGCGGCGACCAAGAAGCTCTACGGGCTCGACCAAGACGCGACGCGCGAGTTCGGCACGCGCATGCTGCTCGCCCGGCGCATGGTCGAACGCGGCGTTCGCTTCGTGCAGATCTACTCAGGCGGCGGTCCGATCTCGATGCAGTGGGACGCGCACAAGGACCTCAAGGCGAACCACGAAAAGATGGCGGGACACTCGGACCAGCCGGTGGCGGCGCTGCTGGAAGACCTGAAGGGCCGCGGCTTGCTCGACGAGACGCTGGTGATCTGGGGCGCGGAGTTCGGCCGACTGCCGACGTCGGAGAGCGGCAACGGCCGCGACCACAACCCGCACGGCTTCACCATGTGGATGGCCGGCGGCGGCGTAAAAGGCGGTCAGACGATCGGCGAGACGGACGACCTCGGCCTACGCGCCGTCGAAGACCCGTTCACGATGCGCGATTTTCACGCCACGGTCTTGCACGCTCTCGGGCTCGACCAGAACCAACTGTGGGTCCTGCACAACGGCCGCCACGAGAAGCTGACGGACTTCGGCGGCACAGTCATCGACCGCGTCTTCGCCTAGCTAGGCGTCGAGACGCTCGACGAATTCCTCGACCGACATTCCTATCTTGCGCAAGATGCTGCGCAGGGTTCCGGTTCGCATATCGCGAGCTCCATGAACCGGAACGGTCACCGAGTATTCCCCACGCTTCAGGACGTAGTGACTACCGCGCACTCGGACACGCTCAAAACCGGCTCGCTCAAGAACCCGTAACGCTTCCCGACCAGAAACGCGCGGAAGCTTAGGCGCCGACCGGTTCGTCCAACACGAACTCGACTTTCCGAATCTCGTCCGGCTGATTGACCTGCGACAAGGCAGCCTCGAGACCGAAGGCTTCCACGTAGGCTGCGAGCGCCTCCCTCAGATCGGCTAGCGCCTCTTCCTTGGTATCGCCTTCGCCATAGGCTGGAATGTCGGGCACGCGCGCCGTATACCCGCGACCGTCCTCGTCAGGAATCCACTCGACCGTGAGGCGTTCCATACCCGCGAGTATAGCGCCCAAAACTAATGCCCTCCGGCGTACAACGCCGCCGGATAACGCGCACGAACCGGCCCCGTCTTCCGCCCCAGCGCGAAGATCGAATCCCCCCGCAGGTGCTGCGAGAGCTCATACTTCGCCAACAGCCGACGAACCCACTCGTGCTCCATCGACGGCCGTTCCAGGTACGCGCCGGTCTCCATCCGCTCCACAGCAAGCCCCGCCGCCTCGAACAGCGCCTGCACGTCCCGCGGCGCGTACTCGCGCGCATGCCGCGGGTCTCGCTCCCCCTTCTCATTCGGAATCACGTAGTGATGGAACAGCCCCGGATGATAGCCCAGCAACGCCGCCTGCACCGCCCGCAAGCTGCACGTATTCGGCGTCGAAAGCAGCAACATTCCGCCCGGCTTGAGGATGCGATTGACCTCCGACATCAAGTGCATCGGATCTTCGTAGAGATGCTCCAGCAGCTCGCAGCAGATCACCGTATCGAAGCGATCGTCGGGGTAGGGATACTCGTCGGTCTCGGCGTTGTAGAGATCGACCTCGCACTCAAACTCCGCGCCCGAGGAGGAAGTCACTCGCCGCCGATCGGTCCGCCCGACCGGACCGAGGTAGCAGCCGCGCACCTCGCCGTAGCCCAGCCGCGTCCTCAACGCCGGCGTCACGTGCATGTACGCGCCCATCTCAAGCACCGACTGCTCGGGCGTTCCCGCGGGCGTCATCTCGATCGTCTTCACCAGCCGCGTCAGATGCGTCTCGACGTACTTCGCGTCATCGGGACGATCATGGCACCAGGCGCGAATCTCCGCGGCAATCTCGTCAACCGGGACGCTCTCCGCCGGAGCCTCAGCAGGAGTCTCCTCGACGGCGGCTTCCTCCGTGGTCTCAGGTTCCGACTCCGACTCCGACTCGGCGCCCTTCGCGTTCTCTTGCGCTTGGCGCTCAGCGGCCGCCGTCGGATCCTCCAACGCCCGCACAAACCGCTCTCCGATCGTCGCCCAATCGCAATTCTCGGCCACCCACTGACGAGCCGCGGCGCCCAAAGTCCCACGCGCCTCCGGATGCGTTGCAAGCAGGTTGAGGTACTCGAACAGCATGTCGACTTCCCCGCCCTCAACCGGAACCTTCAGACAGATATCATCCGGAAAGTTCGAGAAAGAACCGACGTCGCTGACGATCACCGCTCGACCGAGGCCCAGCGCGCGCAACAGCGTCCCCGACGTCTCGCCGACCGTCGGGTAACGCAAGTTCAGGCAGACGTCGCAAGCGCCCATGTACTGCACGAAATCCTCGATCGGCGTATAGCCCAAGACGCGCACGTGGGAGGCGAGTCCCATGTCATCGATCATCCTCGTCACCGGAAATTCGGGGTGCTCCTCGCCCACCAAGATCATCCGCGCGCGCGGCTCGACCCGCACCAGCCGGCGCATCGCCTGCAACGATTCGCGAATCCGCTTGTACGGCTTCAAAAACCCGAACACGCCGATCAGCAAGTTCGACTCGTCCAGCCCCAGCTTGTCGCGGAACTCGTACCGGTTCACGTCCGGAATCCAAGCCCCATGCGGAATCTCGACGATCGGCAACTCCGGCGCATTCTCACGCAGCTTGCCCGCCATGAATCGGCTGTGCACCACCGCCGCCTTCGACGCCTCCAAGATCCGCCGGTTCATCGGCAGACCTTCGTAATCGGGGCCGACCTCCAACGCCCGTACGCGCTGCGAGTACGCCACGTCCTCGGCGTCCCCCTCATAGGCGACCTCGTCCATGTATTCGTCCCAGCGGTCGCGCTTGATCAACGCGTCGGCGACCAGGTGATGCATGTTGAACTCGTGCATCAGCGCTACGCCGGGATGCCGCAGCGCCTGGTCGTAAACGTAGACGTGGAACGGGTTGTTGCCGAACTGGTAGAGCGTCTCGTCGAACTCTTTCGGATCGAACTCGCGCTGATGACGGATCGGAATCTCGACGCCCGCGCCGAACCCTTCGGGCTCATACGTACCGTCGACGAAGACCTCGACCTCGGCGTGCTTGGCGAGTTCGGGGACGAGCGTTTCCGAATAGTCGGAGATCCCTGAACGCGCGGGGTTCAGGGGCGTAAAGACGGCCAGCTTCATTCGACCAAACGTAAGGAAAAGGTTCCCATATCGAAGGGAACTTGGATCACGAGCGGCTTGCGCGCATCGTCCTTGCTGAAGAAGACCTCGAAGCTGTGCGACGACGCCGGGCCCATCAAGTCGATCAGGATGCGGTCCGCTTCCTGGAGCTTCCCGGCGGCCTCGATCTTGCGCGATTCCGCATACGTGACCGTCACCGCGTACTGGCCGCCGAAGTTCAGGTCGTCCGGCGGCGGAATGCGTCCGCGCGCCAAGTCTTGCCGCAGGAAGTACAGGTAGGTCAGCCCGTCGCGCATGCACGGCGGGATCTCAAACTCGCTCGCCCCGCCCTTCTCGGTCGACCGCTCGGCCTTCCCGCGCGCTTGATCGAAGATCACCGTCTCCTTGACGGCCTTCGTGCCGCGCTCGGCGTCCTTGACCAACTCCTTCGAGCACAGCGCCCCGTCGGCGCGCGCCTGATGGTTTTCGCGGATCTCAAAGTTGGGCAGGCTCGCGCGAATCTGCGCTCGAAACGCCCAGCCGCCGGTCTCTGCGTCGGCGGTGAAGGTAGCCTCGCCCAGCGTCAACCCGCTCGGCCAGACCACGTCATAGCGCAACCGCTCGCCCGCCTGGAAGGGCGTCGCGGCGACCGATTCGCCCGGGGCGGCCGGTGCGGCCGAGGCCGCGGTCACCATCAGAATCGCGAGAAGGCAGGATCGAAAGTTCAACGGGCGACGAGCTCCCTACGGCGAACGCGCGTTCGCGTCTCCGCCACCTCAGAATACACGTCGAGAGTGCGCCGCGCGGTCTCGTTCCAATCGAACGCCTTCGACCGCTCCAAGCTCTTGCGCTGCATGCGCCCCGACAGCTCGCCGTCGAGCAACACGTCGCGCATCGCGCGCATCTGCTGCGCCGTCGAGTGCGGCTCAAACAGCACGGCCGCGCCGTTGGTCACTTCCGGCAACGCCGTGGCGCTCGAGGAGACCACCGGACGTCCGCAAGCCATCGCCTCAATCACCGGCAGGCCGAAGCCCTCATAGAACGACGGGAACGCGAACAGGTCGCAGCCGTTGTAGAGCACGCGCAAGGTTTCGTCGTCGACAAAGCGCGGCAACACGATCCGGTCCGCGACGCCCGAGCGCCGAACCGCATCGAGCACCTTCGGCGCAAACCAAGGCGTGTGCTGCCCGGCGATCACCAGAGCGTGCGGCAGTTGCGGATGCTCGCGAATCAGTTCGCTGAACGCGCGGATCAGCCCGATCTGGTTCTTGCGCGGATGCAGGTCGCCGACGTTCAGCAGGAACGGCCGATCGATGCCCAGACTCTGGCGCGCTTTGGCCGCGGCCGCTTCATGGTTCATTGGCCGGAACGCGATCTGCGCCGCCAACGGCGTGACGGCGATCTGGTCCGGATCCAGCCCGTAGTTGTCGGCGATCCGCTGGCGCGAAAACTCGCTGACCGTGATGATCTTGGCGGCCTTGCGAACCGTGCGGCGCACGGTCAGCTTGAGCTGCCGAGCGCGCGACCACGGCAGGTAGTCCGGCCGATCGATGTAGCTCGTGTCGTGCACCGTCACCACGATCGGCGCCGAGCTGTAGACCGGCGACGTGTACTGCACGTGCAACAGATCCGCCCGCGCTTCCTTCGCCTTGGCCGACAAGTCATAGCCCAGCCGCACAAACGGGTTGCGCGCCACCTTGCGATGCGTAACGCCTTCCGGAACCCATTGGTCGGCTTCATCGCAGCACGTGTAGGCGACAAAGTCCGCATCCGGCAGCATCGACGGATATCGACGCAGCAGGCTGCGGATATAGACTTCGTTCCCCGTCTGGCGACGCCCGATGGCGTGAGCGTCTACCGCGATGGTTAGTTTCGACAAAAAAAAGGGCTCCGGTATGAAATTCGTTCAGGCGGCGGATCGGGGCGGCAGGACGGATTGGAGCGTCGTCTCCAAGCTTCGCCAGGCTGCGGGCCAACTCAGTTGATTCTCGAAAGTCTCCCTGCCGGACGAACCGATTCGTCGACGCATCTCTCCATCGTGTAGCAATTGACGGGCCTGAACCAACCATCGTTCAGGCGAATCTGCCAGCAATATGTTCGTTTGGTCACGGATGGGGAGACCTTCTGCACCGAGCGGGGTGGAAATCACCGCTCGTTTCGCTGACCACGCTTCCATAATCTTAACGCGAGTTCCGCTTCCCGATTGCACCGGCACGACGGCGAACCGAGCCCGAGCCAACTCAAGCACGGCGTCTTCGACCGGCCCCGTGAACTCGATCCTCTCGTCGCCCGCCAGCTCGCGCGCTAACCGTTCGTGGTTCCGGCCGATCAGTCGCCAACGCAGTTCGGGATCCTCTTGGGAGAGAGTCGGCCAAACGTGCTCGGCAAAGTAGCGCGCGGCCGTCAGGTTAGGGTGGTATTCGAGATTGCCCGAGAAAGCGATTACGTTTTCCTCCGGCGGATCGGGCGCGTCGCGCAACGGAGCGGCGTTCGGCATCACGGCGGTCTTGGCCTCGGGCGCGATCCGACGAACCCGCTCGGCGTCGAGTTCAGAGGTCGCCAGGATCAAGTCGAATTGCGGAAACATCGCCCGTTCCCGAGCCCGCGCCAGCTCCCGAAAACGCCCGTGCGCCCAGTTCTGCGGCCAAGGTTCCGAGCGTGAGCAGGTGTCGTGGAGTTCGGACTCGACGTTGTGTAGATTCAACACGACCCGTTTCGTAACCGTCCGCAGGATCGGTAAATACTGCGCACACCAAAAATGCTCGATCACCGCCAGCGAGTAGCTGCGTCCGGCGATCGCTTCACGCACGGCGGCTAGGCTCTCCGGCTGCGAGAAGCGGTCTTCGAGCGGCAACCGTCCGCGCAACAGCCGCAACGAGTTGCGCTGGACCTTCGCCGCGAACGTATCCGCGTGCACCGGTAGACGCACGGTCTGCACGCGAGCTGCAAGTCCGACGGGCAAGTCGGCCGCCGGTTCGCGCGAGCCGTCCACGGCGAAGACGATCACGTCGACCGGCATCTGCAACGCCAGGTAGTGCAGCAGGCACGCCGTGCGAATCGCCCCGCCGCCGTGCAGCGGATAGGGCGCCTCGGGCGAGAGCACCAACGCGCGCGGCTCCTCAGCCACGGGCGTCCTCGTAGGCGCGGCGCGTCCGTCGCGCAGTCTCGCTCCAATCCAACTCCGCCGCCCGATCGCGGCCCCGTCGGCGGAGGTCTTCCGCATGCTCGCGATCGTCGAGCACACGCGCGACCTCGTCGCCCCACGCCGTAGCCGAATCGACCGGGCAATGCACCGCCGCGCCGCCCGCCGTCTCAACGAGCGCCGGATCGTTCGACGCGACCACCGCCGCGCCCAACCGCATCGCCTCAATCACCGGCAGCCCGAACCCCTCGTACAGGCTCGGGTAGAGCAGCGCCTCCGCTCCCGCCAACACGGCCCATAAATCGCGGTCGTCGATCGGCGTCAGGTGGACCAGCCCCTCCGCCTCGGCCTGCACGCGAGCGCCGCCCGCCAGCACCAGACTCAACTCAGGCCGCGACGGACGCAGCCGCCGCCAAGTCTCGATCGCGAGCGAAAGATTCTTCCGCGGACCGCCTCCGCCCAAGGCGACGAGGTAGGGGCGAGCGACGCCGAGCGCCTGCAACCGTTCGGTTACAACCGCCTCCGACGGCGGCTCCAGCGCAACCGACGGCGCCAGCGGAGTCGCGGCCACGCGATCGGGCGACACGCCGAACTCGGCGATCACCTCACGTCGCACCGCCTCGCTCGGCGTCAGGATCCGCCGTGCCAGCGGGATCAACCGCGGCGCTCGCGTCCGCACTCGGTCCGATCCCGGCGGCCGGATCGGCGGCGGCTTCCAAGGCGAGAGATCGTGGATCGTCATCACCGACGGCACGACCGGCAGATAGGGCACCGCGAAATCCGTCCCATGGAAGACGTCGATCTTGCGCCGCCGCAACTCCCACGGCAGTCCCGCGCTCCAGTACTTGCCGAAGAAACGCCGCGGCGTCGACTCGATCACGACGTTCGGCAGCGCCTTCAACGCCGCCTCAACGTGCAGGCGCGGCTGATCGGAAAGCAGGTGCAGTTCGTCGCCCGGGTTCTCGCGAGCGAGCGCCGCCGTCAGCTCGCAGACGTAGCGAGGGATGCCGCCGTACGGCTCGATGAACGGCGTCGCGTCCAGAGCGATCCTCATCGCGCGCCTCGCCTCTTGCGCACGAGTTCATAGAGCACCGCGCCGCCCGCCACGGCGACGTTCAAGGAATCCTTCACGCCGAGCATCGGCAGTTGCACGCAGACGTCCGCTCGCTCCAAAATCTCCGCCGGAACGCCGTCCACCTCGTTGCCGAACACGACGCAGGTCGGAAACCGCGGCGTCCACTCGAACAGATCAAGCGCCTCGTCCGAGGTTTCGGCGGCCGCGATCTCGTACCCCTCGGCGGCGAGTTCCCGCACGAGCTCGACCGCCGACGCACGGTGTTCCCAGGGCACCTCTAGCTCCGCGCCGAGGGCCGTCTTCGCAATCCCGCGATGAGGCGGCGTACCGGTGTAGCCGCAGAGATAGATCTTCTCGACGCCCGCGCCGTCGGCCGTGCGGAAAAACGACCCCACGTTGTAGACCGAGCGAACTCGGTCCAGCACCACGACGACCGGCATGCGAGAACTGCGCGACGAATCCATACCCAAATCCATGCCCGGCCCGCTCCGATGGTACCGGGAATCCGGCTACCGTAAGAAGCGATGGCGTTTCACGATCTGATCGGACTGCGGCTGGTTGAAAAGACCGACGACGGCGTAATCATCGAGATCCAACTCGAAGACCAGCACATGAACACCGACGCCGTGGCGCACGGCGGCGTCACCGCGACCCTGGTCGACGCGGCCGTCGGCATCGCACTCCAAAAGCACCGGCCCGACGACCAAACCACCACCGTCGAGATGAAGGTCAACTACCTCCGTCCCGCCGACAAGGGCCTCCTGCGCGCCCAGTCGCACATCGTCAAAAGCGGACGCACGCTCGTCGTCGGTACCGTCGACGTCACCGACGAGCAAGGCCGCCACGTCGCCGTCGGCTTGCTGACTTACATGATCCTCCCGCGCCGGTAGCTCTGCGAGAATACGAGTCTGTGGAAACGGCGATCGACTGGTTTCCCCTGTGGCTCAGCCTGCGGGTGGCGACGCTGGCGACCGTGATCTCGACCGTGGTCGGGCTGGCGCTCGCCTACCTGCTCGCCCGCGGACGCTTCGCCGGGCGCGACCTGCTGGAGTCGCTCGTTACCCTGCCCATCGCGCTGCCGCCGACCGTGCTCGGCTACTACCTGCTGGTGCTGCTCGGTCGCGAAAGCGCGCTCGGCGCCTGGTGGGAAAGCCTGTTCGGAGCGCCGCTCGTCTTCACCTGGAAAGCCGCCGTCGTGGCCGCCTGCTTCCACTCGGTGCCGTTGCTCGTGCGAGCCGCACGCGCCGCGTTCGAGTCCGTCGACACGACTCTCGAAAACGCTGCTCGCTCGCTCGGCGCCGGTGAGTGGAAAGTGTTCTGGCGCGTCACGCTGCCGTTGGCCAAGCGCTCGGTCATCGCGGCGACGCTGTTCGCCTTCGCTCGCGCGCTCGGCGATTTCGGCGTCACGATCATGATCGCGGGCAACATCCCCGGCCGCACGCAGACCATGTCGGTCGCGATCTACGACGCCGTCCAATCGGGCGACCAAGACTCGGCGCGCATCCTCGTCCTCGTCATGTCGGCGCTCGCGCTCGCGCTGCTCTGGAGTATCCAGTTGATCGGGAATCGGCGGACGGTCTGATGCTGCGCGTCGACCTCCAGAAGCGCTTTGAACCGGGGCCCCAATCGGCGGGCTTCGACTTGGACGTGCAGTTTGAAGCCGAGCAAGGCGTGACCGCGCTGTTCGGCCCGAGCGGCGCCGGCAAGACGCTCACGCTCGACTCGATCGCCGGCTTCACGCGGCCCGACGCCGGTTCGATTCACCTGGGCGAGCAGACGTTCTTCGATGCGGCGGCGGGCACGAGCCTCCCCGCCCGCGACCGGCGCTGCGGGTACCTGTTCCAGTCCGACGCGCTCTTCCCGCATCTCACGGTTGCCGAAAACCTCGCCTTCTCCGACGCGCCGCCCGAACGCGTCGCAGAACTGCTCGCACGGTTCCACATCGCCGACCTCGCCGGACGACGGCCCCACGAGATCTCCGGCGGCGAGCGCCAACGTTGCGCCCTCGCCCGAACCCTCGCCGCCGACCCGCGCTTACTCTTGATGGACGAACCCGGCCAAGGCCTCGACCGTCCCCTGCGCGAGGAACTGCTCGCGCTCATCCGCGAATGGAAGGAGCGGCTGCCGATCCTGCTCGTCACGCACGACCTCGGCGACGCCTTCGCCGTCGCCGACCGCATGCTCGTCCTCTCCGCCGGTCGGATCGTGCAGCGCGGCGCGCCGGACGAGATCTATCGCAACCCAGCCACGCCGCAAGCGGCGCGCCTGCTCGGCATGGAGGCCGAACTCGCGGGCCGCGTCGTCGACGCCGCCGGGGGAACCGTCTCCGTCGAGACCGACTTCGGCGACCGTCTCTCGCTACCCGCCGTAGGCCCCGGCCAAGGCGACCGCGTCCGTTTTTGCCTACGTTCAGACGCCGTCCGCGCAGCCGTCCGCAACGGCTCGCTCGGCGCGTCGCAGACGCTCGCCCGGCTAGAACGCTGGACGCCGGTCACCGGCGGCGTCCGGCTCACCTTCGCCGGAGGCCTCAGCGCGGAGGTCTCGCGCGAGGCCTTCCTCGCCGCCGGAGACGCCCGCGAATGGGTCTTGGAGTTTCCGGCAGGCTCGGCGACGGTCTTTCCCTGCCCAGAATGATGCGTTCAGAATGAAGCTGCTAGCGATCACCGACCGGAAATCGCTCACCGGCGCGTTGGAAGATTTCCTCCGCCGAGCCCTTGCAGCAGGCGTCGACATGGTCCAACTCCGCGAGAAAGACCTGACGCCCTGCGAGCTCTACCGCCTGGCTCTCCAGTTGCGAGCGCTGCCCAATCCGCACGGCGCCCGCCTGCTCGTCAACGGCCGAACCGACGTCGCGCTGGCGGCGGGCTTGGACGGCGTGCACCTGCCCGGCGCCGCCGTCAGCCCCGAGCGCATCCGCGCCGTCGCCCCCGACGACTTCCACATCGGCGTCTCCTGCCACAGCCTCGAAGACCTCGAACGCGCCGAGGCCGAAGGCGCCGACTACGCCGTCTTCAGCCCCGTCTTCCCCACAACGTCCAAACCCGGCTACGGTCCGCCGCTGGGGCTCTCCGCACTCAAGCAAGCCTGCACCGCTGTGCGCATCCCGGTCTTCGCCCTCGGCGGCGTGACCGCGGCCAACGCGCGCGCCTGCATCGACGCGGGCGCCCAAGGCATCGCCGGGATCTCGCTGTTCCAGCAATCGGCGGACTTGAGCGCGACCGTACGCGCCCTCAGGAGCGAGCGATGCTGACCGCGCGCCTCGCTCTAGCCGTCTTGGTCTTGGCCGCCGTCGCCCCGGCCGCCGACTACCAACCTTGGCCTGACGCAGAGTTCGAGGACGCCCGCGTCCGCGCCGTCTCGCCCGAAGAGATCTATCCCGACGGCGCGCCCGACTTCGCGTCTCGGCTCCCGCTCACGCTCGTCCTCTTGGACAAGACCAACTGGACCGACGCCCGCGCCCTCCGTCAACTCCGTCGCAGCGCCGCCGTCTTCGCTCCCTGCGAGATCCAGTTCGAGAACGTCCGCCTCGCCCGCGTCCGCGGCCCCGACGGTCGTCACGATCTCGACTTCGAAACCAAGTACGAAGGCTCCCAGATGCCCGCCGACGTCATCGAGTGGTCCGCCCGCGTCCCCGCCTCCGCGCCCTGGCCGCTCGTCTTCTTCGTCGGACGAATGGATGGCGACCGAGCCCTCGCACGCTCCTACCGCCGCGGCGACGTACCGGCCGAAGACCTCCCCCGCTACCCCTACATGAACACCGCCTGGATGGCCTTCCGCGCACACTGGCAAGAGCGCAAGGACGACGGCTACTCTTCGCTCGCGCACGAGCTCGCGCACATCCTATGTGAATGCGGACACGTCGAAGGCGACGAGCCGCATCTGCTCGATCCCTACCGCAACCGGCTCGGCTCAAAAGTCCTTCCCGACACCTGTAAGAGAATGCAATCAAGCCCTTTGCTCCAAAAAAATCAGGCGACGTCGACTTCGCCAAAATCTCCGTAAATTCATAATTCCAATACGCTTAAGCGGACAAAGGAATTCTATTTCCCCGATAAAAATTATTGTCTTGTGCCCCTTTCGGCGGCGTAGCTAGATTGGAATCGTGACGGCGGGGCCTGAGGCTCCGTCGGATGCATTCACCTTCGAGAAGCCCCTCGACGCGCCGCCCGTAGGTGAGAAAAATCGCCGCCCGTAAGGATCCTTTTCAGGGGTCGAGGTTTCGGCGATTGCCAAGGGGAATACCTAAGGAGAAAGGATCCAGACATGACGTCTATTCACAAATGGGCCGCGGGAGCGGCGATTGTGGCGCTGAGCTTTGCGGCTCCAGGACGCGCAGAATCGAACGAAAACGTAGAAGAAAAGAACGCCGCGCTTCAGTCGGAAGTCCAGGAGCTGCGCGATCGTCTCGCGCGGCTGGAGCAGTTGCTCATGGACAAGCTGGGCGCCGACGAGGCCGCGGGGACCGAGGAGCAACCCGCCCAAGCCGCCGCCGTTTCCGTATCGCCCACAGTTCGCTTCGGTCAGAAGCGCGTCGCCATTCCGGGCGCCCCGACCGACGCAGAGTCGCATGAAGACGCCGTCGTCGGCGCGGTTTCGACCGGCGGCCCGTCGCTGTCCTTCACCGGCCTCATCGACACCTACTACAGCTACAACACCAACAAGCCGGAAGACGGCACCAACGCGCTCTACTACACCAACCCGAACGCCCGCGGCTTCGGTCTGAACCAAGCGAAGTTGGAACTCGATGCGCAGACGTCTTCGGGCGTCGGCTTCCGCTCCGACATCTGGTTCGGTTCGGGCGCTCGCCTCTTCCGCGACGGCTTGGAGCCGGGACCGCTGGAAGACGTGATCTACCTGCAACAGGCCTACGGCTACTACACCTGGGAGAACGGCACCGAGCTCGACGTCGGTCTCTTCGGCACCATCGCCGGTTTGGAAGTCGCCGAGTCGCACCTCAACTGGAACTACTCGCGCGGTCTGCTCTGGGCCTGGAACGAGCCCTTCTCGCACTTGGGCGCCAAGCTCTCCACCCCGGTCACCGATACCTTCACCGCGACCGCGCTGTTGGTCAACGGTTTCGACAACGCCTTCGACCAAAACCAAGGCAAGAGCTACGGCGGCCAAGGTTCGTGGGCGCCGAGCGACCAGTTCAACACCACCTTCACCTGGATCCACGGTCCGGAGAACGGAATCATGGAAGACGGCTGGCAGCGCAACGCGTCGTGGAACTTCTACGCCGGTCTGCACCCGCAGTTCGAGATCATGGGCAACTTCGACTACATCTCGAACACGGACCCGCAAGACATCACGGCGACCTCCTGGGGCCTCGGCGGCTATGCTCGCTACAGCGCCAGCGACAAGGTCAAGTTCGCCGGTCGCTACGAGTACTTCGACGATTCGGAAGCCCGCTCCACCGGCGTCGAGAACATCCTCAAGGAGTTCACGCTCACCTTCGAGTACGCTCCCGAGCCGCGCTTCATCACTCGCTTGGAGTACCGGCGTGACTGGTCGACCGTCGACTTCTTCGGCTGCACCGACTGCCGCGCCAGCGGTCTGTCCAACGACCAAGACACCATCACCGTCGGTCTGATGTGGATCCTCGGCCCGACCGAGTAGAGTCCGCACGAACGACCTTCGGGTTTCGCATGGGAGGCCGCGGCGACATGCCGCGGCCTCTTCTTTTTTTTGCGCCCGAGAAAGCTAGAACGTCTTCTCGCTGTCGAGCAGAATCGTCACCGGCCCCTCGTTCACCAGCTCGACCGACATCATCGCGCGGAAGACGCCCGTCTCGACCGGTACGCCCTCCCCTCGCAGCCGCTCGCAGAAATACTCGTAGAGGCGATTCGCCTCCTCCGGCGCCGCCGCCGAATCAAAGCTCGGCCGGCGTCCCTTGCGCACGTCGCCGTACAGCGTGAACTGCGAGACGACCAGCGCCCCGCCCCGCACGTCGACGACGGAGCGGCTCATGCGGCCCTCGCCGTCTTCAAAGATGCGCAACCCGGCGACCTTCTTCGCCAGGTAGTCGGCGGCCTTCTCGTCGTCGCCTTGCCCGACCCCGAGCAAGACCAGCAGCCCCGTCTCGATCCGGCCGCTGAGGCTTTCTTCGACGCGGACCTCGGCCCGCGATACGCGTTGGACGACCGCTCGCACGACCTCCGCCTAAGCGCCAAAGAAGGCCAAGCGCGCCGTCGCGAGTCCAGCGGCGCCGAGGCGATCGCCTGCGCTTTCGAGATAAGCCTTAAAGGCGTCCGCGACCAGCAAGCGCGCGTCCGAGCCGTAGGGCTTCAACTCCTCGTCGATCCACGGACCAAGCTCGGCCGCCGAAGCGCCGCCTTCGATCTTCGCTTCGAGTGCGGGGATGAACTCGTCGCCGAAGTGCTGCTTGTTCTCAAGCGTCACCAGGTCGGAGATTTCGAGCGCGTACTCAGCCAGCTCGATGCCGACGATCCCGAGCATCAGCCGTAGAAACGCCTTGCCGAGTTCGCGGACGCGCGTCTCGGTCGCCTCTTGGGCGCTCGTGAGTTCTTCATCGCTCGCGTCGGCGCCCAACGGCTTCGCCGGCATCTCGATGTAGACCTTGTTCTTCGGCTCAGTGCCGGAAGGACGGATCGTCGCCTTGGCGCCGTCGGCCAGGTGGTAGACGATCAGGTTACGCCCGGCCTGGTCCGTGCCTGAAACGAACTCGCCGAACCCGCCTTCCGAGCGCGGACGCGTATCGAAGTAGTCGGTGACTGACTCGACCGCAAACTCGCCGATCGCCGACGGCGGATTCGCGCGCAGCTCGGCTTGGATCTTCTGGATCGCGGCAGCCCCGGCGGCGCCGCTCATGATCGTCGAGCGCAAGAAGTTCCGGTGGTAGCCGTAGATCTTGTAGGTCTCGCGCAGGTAGTCGGAGAGCGTCTTGCCCTGCTCCTTCAAATCCGAGCAGAGGTTGGCCAGGATCACCGCGGCCCCGGCGGCGTCCTTGTCGCGGATCTCGGGCGTCATCAGCAGCCCGTGACTCTCCTCCGTCCCGAGGATGAAGTCGCTCAGCGAGGCCTCCACGTCACGGAACCGGCCGTCGGCTTCGAGCTTCGCCAAGATGTCGCCGATGTACTTGAAGCCGACCAACAGGTCGCCGATCACGACGCCGTTATACGCCTCCGCGATGCGCGTAATCAGCTCGGTCGTCACCTGTGTCTTGATGACCAGCGGCCGCGCGGGCAGCGTGCCGTCGGCCTTGCGCTTCTCCAAGACGTAGCGCGTCAGGATTGCAGCGAATTCGTTTCCGTTGAGAAACGCGAAGTCGTCGCCGTCGCGCGAGCATCCGCCCAACCGGTCGGCGTCCGGGTCGGTCGCGAGCAGCATGTCGGCGCCGACTTCCTTCGCCCGCTCGATCGCCAGGTCAAGCGACTGCGGAACCTCCGGGTTCGGGCTGCGGAACTTGACGTTCTTAAAGTCGCCGCGAAACTCGCGCTGCTCGGGCACCTCGAAATACTGCTCGTCGAGATGGAATCCCATCGCCTGCAAACAAGCGCCCACCGTCTTGACGCCCGTACCGTGCAGGCCGGTGAAGACGACCTTCGCCGGACCAGGATCAGGCCTCACGGCGAGCGACAGGTTCAGATCGACGTAGGCCTGACGATCCTCTTGCGTGACGTCGTGGATCAGCCCCGAAGCGCGAGCCTCCTCGTAGGTCATCGAATCGACGGAGGTGATCCGTTCGACGATCTCGACCATCTGCTCGTCGTTCGGCGGGATCTCCTGCCCGCCCTGGCCGTTGTAGAACTTGCCGCCGTTGTCGTCGGGATGGTTGTGCGAAGCCGACGTGTTCAAACCGCCGTGCGCGCCGTACCGACGAATCAGAAACGAGAGCTCGGGCGTCGAAATGAAGTCCGCCGGCTCGTCGGGAAGCATGTACACCCGCACGCCCGCCGCGCAATAGACCGAGGCGGCGATCTGCGCGAGGTCCTTCGACGTCAGCCCGTGAAGCGGGTTGGGCGTGCCGTCAGGGTAGGCGCCGCGCAAGTCCTCGAACTTGCGCACGTCGTAGGCGACCACGACCTTCAGCTCTTCATCGGCGGGCATGTGTTGCCGCAGGTACTCGACGTGCCCCTGCACCGACGAGCCGATGGTGAACGGGTTAATGCGGTTCGGCCCGACCCCGACCGGTCCGCGCCGTCCGCCGGTGCCGAAGGGAATCGTCTGGTAGAAACTGTCGAGCAGAAAATCCCAACGCTCGTCGGCGATCAGACGCTCCAGCAGCGGCCGGTAGTCGGAGTCGGCGAGAAGCCCTTCAAAACGGTTGTCGTCGAGCCAAGCCTCCAACGCGGCGAGCGCGGCGGCTCGCAGTTCAGGTTTGAGATCGACGGTTTCGAAACCCGCCCGTGCGGCGGCGATGAGTTCAGGGGTCGGCGTGGCCATGAACGCACTGTTTTACCACGTGCGGATTTACCACGTGCGGAGCTAGGCGAGGGCGCGCAGGCGACGGACTTCTTTTACGACGCGGTCGGCGGCGTAGTCGATCTCTTCCTGGGTCGTCCAGCGTCCGAGCCCGAACCGTAGCGAAGCGGCGGCGAGGCGATCGGGCAGACCGAGCGCGCGCAACACGTGGCTCGGCTGCGGCAACTCGGAGGTGCAAGCGGATCCGCTCGACACGGCTAGATCGTCGAGCCCCATCAGCAGCGACTCGCCGTCCACGCCCGCGAACGCCAGGTTGAGATTGTTCGGCAGCCGGGGTTCGCGAGCGCCGTTGAGCAGAACGTCTTCAAGGCCGTCTTCAAGGCCATCGACGATGCGCGCATAGAGCCGATCACGAAGACCGGAGAGCCGACGGGCTTCCGCGTCCATCTCGGCCTGAGCGATCTCGCAAGCCGCGCCCAGCGCGACGATGCCGGGAACGTTGAGCGTGCCGGAACGCAAGCCGCGTTCATGGCCGCCGCCGTCCATCTGCGCATCAAGCTCCACACGGCGCCCGCGACGACGCACGAACAGCGCGCCGACGCCTTTGGGCGCATAGAGCTTGTGTCCGCTGATCGAGAGCAGGTCGATGCCGTCGGCCTGCACGTCGACTCGAATGCGCCCGGCCGCCTGCGCCGCGTCGACGTGCAGGACGACGCTTTCGGGCAGTCGCTCGCGGATCTCGCCGAGCGGATGCAAGACGCCGATCTCGTTGTTGGCGGCCATCAACGAGACGAGGATCGTGCGCTCGTCGACGGCCTCGGCGAGACGATCGAGATCGAGGCGGCCATCGGCTTCGACCGGCAGCCGAACGACCTCGAAGCCGTCGGCCTCCAGACGCTCCACAGGATCGAGCACCGCCTTGTGCTCAGTGACGCAAGTCAAGATTCGACCTGCCTCGTGCTTGCCCGCGACGCCCTTGAGCGCGAGGTTATTCGACTCGGTGGCGCCCGAGGTAAAGACGATCTCGCGTGGGTTGGCGCCGATCAACCGCGCGACCTGCTCGCGCGCTCGTTCGACGGCCTTCTTCGCTTGCCAACCGAAAGCGTGGTTCTTGCTGGCGGCGTTGCCGAACTGCTCGGTGAAGTACGGCGTCATCGCCTCGACGACGCGCGGGTCGACCGGAGTCGTCGAGTGGTAGTCGAGGTAGACGGGCTTGTTCATCGGCTGAACGCTATCGACTCACAGCCAACCGGAACGCACGACGCGTGTGGACGTAGGCCGCGTACCCCAACAAATAGACGAACGCCACGGGGAACAAGACGAACCGACTCAGCGTCCGCAACGCCGACTCGCCGCCCAAACCGGAGCGGTGCTGCAAGAACTGAGTCAGCGCCGAGAGATGCCCGCGGTCGAGCCAGAAGAAGTCGGCGTTCTCATTGACGATCAGGATCTTTGAAGGCAAGTAAGCGAGCGCGGCCCAACGCCACGGCGCCATGATCGGATCGCCCCCGGCGAGGATGGCGGCGACCGGCGGACGCCGTTTGCGCAGCCGCGAGAGCAGTCGCCGGCGCGCGGTCCAGCCCGCGTGCGGCGTCACGTCCTCGTACTCGGCGGCCCCAGGCAACGGCGCCGGCACGCAGCCCAAAACGTCGACGGGAACTCCGGGAAACGAGCGTTGCAATTGCGCCATCGCACGCTCGCCAAGCTCGCGCGGACCGCTCTCCACCAACAGAACGCGGTCGACGTCAGGCACGGCTCGGCTAAAGAACCAACGCACGAAGTTTCATCGTAACGTGGGAACGGGCCTAGACTGTGGACATGGCTAGCCGCCGCAAGCTGCGCTGGGTTGCACGAGTCCCTGGGACGCCGGAGGTTCCACAGCCGAAGGCAACCCACATCCGCGAACTCAGCATGGCGGACCTAGTGACGCGCTGGGTCTACCTAGAATCGGACGGCCAGTCCGGTTGGCTGACCATCCGCCATTCCGACGACGGCCAGTTTGCGGGCGACACCTGGCAGCCGACGCTGGAGTTGGCGTTCGCGGTCACCGAGGACGAGTTCAGTTTGCGAGACGAGAACTGGCATCCGGTCCCAGAGGAGATCGATGACCCTGTCAGCTATGGACGGGCGGTCCTTGAGCAGGAGCGCGATGAGGCGGATATCGCCTACTGCGAGCAGGTAGAGTCGGAACCGATGATCCCGCTATCGGTGTGCCTGGAGCATCTGGGCATCGAAACCAGTTCCGTGACCGAGAAGGCGTGCAGCAGCCCTCTCCCTACCTCGAACTCGGCGATGGACAAGGACTAAGCGCAATGATTCGCTTCCGAGCGCAACTGGAGCTGAAGCCCGCCGCCGAGTCGGGCGGTCGACGCAGCCCTATCCGCTCGGGCTATCGAGCGATGACGGCGCACGCAGACAGATACGTATCGGCTGCGTTCGATCTAGTTGACGCTGTCCGGCTCGATCCCGGCGATGGGGTAGAGGCGATCGTCCAGATCCCTTCGCTGACACTGCAAGATTGGGCCCCGCGGGCAGGAGGTCGCTTCGATGTATTCGAGGCGCCCTCCCCAGGCGCGGGCGGAAGCACGCGCTAGGCCAGCCATAGCTATGTTGCGCGGCTAGACTTCCCGGCGGCCTTCGATCGATTCCGTCATCGTCGCTTCGTCGATGAACTCCAACTCCGAGCCGACCGGAATCCCCATTCCGATCCTCGACACCCGCACGCCGAGCGGCTTCAGAAGCTTCGCCAGATAGGTCGCCGTCGCCTGCCCCTCCGTGGTCGGCGAGGTCGCGAGAATGACTTCCGTGATCTCTCCCTCGCGCAACCGCTCCAGCAAATTTCGGATTTTCAGATCTTCTGGTCCGATATTACGCAGCGGCGAGATCGCTCCATGCAACACGTGATACTGGCCCGTGTACTGCCGCGTCCGCTCGACGATCATGATGTTCGTCGGCTGCTCCAGCACGACGACCGTCGATTGGTCGCGGCTCGGGTCGCGGCAGATCGGGCAAAGCTCGCCCTCGGCAATGTTATTGCAGCGCGTGCAAAGCTGGATCTGCTCGCGCATGTCCGAGACGGCGCCGGCCAGCCGCTGCGCCTCCTCCTTGGGGACGCCGAGCAGGTGAAAGGCGATCCGTTGGGCGGACTTCTGGCCGATGCCGGGAAGGCGCTTCAACTCGTCGACGAGGCGCGACATCGGCGCCGCGAGGTCTTCGTTCATCGCGCGCTAGAACATGCCCGGAGGCAACCCCATTCCGCCAAGCATCGATTGCGTCTTGGCCGTAGACTCTTCGTCGACGCGCTTGCCGGCTTCATTGACCGCGCCGAGCACCATGTCCTGCAACATCTCGGCGTCTTCGAGGGCTTCGGGGTCGATCTTGACCGCAAGCACCTCCTTCGAGCCGTTCATCTTGACCGAGACCATGCCGCCGCCGGTCGAGGCCTCGACCTCGATCCGCGCGATCTCTTCCTTGAGCTTCTCCTGCATCTGCTGGGCCTGAGCCAGCATCTGTTGCATCTTGCCGCCGCCGGGTAACTTCATGAAGGAAAGTCTCTCAGATTTCGAACGTCGCGTACTTGGCCGGGGAACAGGTTCTGGAAGGCCTGCACGTCGGGATCGGCCATGGCGCGCTTTCCGGCCTCGGTTTCGAGCGGGGAAACCTCTTCGTCTGATCCGCTCGCACTCGACGCCGAAGCCTTGACCGTCTCGGCCTGTGCCAGGTCCTGGCCGAGCTTCGCGCGACCGCCCAATGCGGCCACGGCCTTCTCCACTTCGCCCCAACTCAGCTCCAGCGTCGTGCGGTCTTCCGAGGTCGAGCGGATCAAAAAGTTCGAGCCCTCCTGCTCGACCGAGCAGTGGCCGATCGCTTCGGCGATAAAGTCCTGGCCGGCTTCCTGAAGCGCCCCGATCAGTCGCTCGCGCGCCTCGGAGGCTTCAGCCTTCTCGGCGGGCTTCGGCGCAGGCTCGGGCTCGGGAGCCTTGGCTTCAGGGGCCTTGACCTCGGGGGCCGGCGGAGGCGGTTCGGGGATCGGGGCCGGAGCAGGCGCCGGCGGAGAAGCAGGCGGCGGCGGGGCTGAAACCGGCGTCGGCGTCCTCTTGGCTGGAGGGCTCGCCGATGTCCGCGCCTGCGCCTGTCGCGGCGGAGCCTTGGCCGCGGGAGGCGTCGACCCCGTGCCAGGCGCGGCGCCTCCGTTCAACGACGAGATCGCCTCCTCGATCGGGCGCAACTGCCCGGCGTAGACGAGCTTCAGCAGACCGATCTCGGTGCGAAACCGAGGCTGCGGCGCATGCTGGAGATCGCGATAGAGATCCAGCAGCAGCTGCACGTAGCGCGTCAGGTCCTCGCGGCTGAACTGCTCCAGCGCCTCGGCCGCGCGCCGTCGCTCCCCTTCCCCGGCGGCGACCAGCTTCGTGTCCGTGCCAGACACCTTCATCACCAGCAGGTTGCGGAACTGGCGCGTCAGCTCGCCGATAAAGTGCTGCGGGTTGCGCCCTTCGCTGAAGATCCGATCAGCGATCTCGAGCATCGCCGGCGGGTCTTGCTCAGTCAGCGCCGCGAGGATTCGAGCCGTCATCTCCGACGGGATCGCGCCCAGCAGGTCGCCGACCGCTTTCGCTTCGAGCTTCTTGCCGCAGGCGGCGATCGCTTGATCGAGCGTCGACAGCCCGTCGCGGATCGAACCGTCCCCTGCGAGCGCGATCGTCGTCAGCGCGTCGTCGTCGGCTTCGACGCCCTCCTGCTCGCAGATCCGCTTGAGGTGACCGATCACCAAGTCGATCTCGACGGCGCGAAACTGGAAGCTCTGGCAGCGCGAGAGGATCGTCGCGGGAATCGCCTGCGGCTCGGTCGTACACAGCACGAAGACCACCCACTCCGGCGGCTCCTCCAGCGTCTTCAGCAGCGCGTTGAAGGCGTCGTTGGTGATCTGGTGCGCCTCATCGATGATGAAGACCTTGAAGCGGTCACGCGCCGGGCGGTATCGCACGCTCTCGCGCAGTTCGCGGATGTCGTCGATGCGGCGGTTAGAGGCGGCGTCGATCTCAACGACGTCCATCGCCGAACCGGCGGCGATCTCCTTGGCGACCGCATCCTCGGGATCGAACTTCGAGCTGGGCGCCTCTCCAGCATTCAGCGCCATCGCCAGGATGCGCGCCATGGTCGTCTTGCCCGTGCCGCGGGGGCCGGAGAAGATGTATCCGTGGCCGATGCGGTTTTGATCGATCGCGTTCGCCAACGTCCGCTTGACGTGCTCTTGGTTGACGACGTCCTCAAAGGTTTGCGGACGATATTTGCGCGCGATGACCTGATACATCGATAGTCGGCTCTGTTCTAGTGGCCTGAAACCAACTCGACCGCGGGTGCGACCCCGCGGCCTAAAGAGCTAAAGGACCCCGGGTGATCCGCGGCACGCGGCAGAGGACGCTGCGGCTGCTTCCTTCCGGACCTGACCGAGTTGACGCCGTCCCGCTGCACAGAGCCCGGAGTCCAGTCAGCAGAATAGCATGGTAGTTTGCGCGCGATTCTGTTCGATTTCGACTACACCTTGGCCGACTCCTCCCAAGGCATCACCACCTGCTTCCAAGCCGGGCTGAAGGGCATCGGACTGCCGCCGGCCGACCCGCGGGCCATCCGCCGCACCATCGGAAAGACGCTGCCCGATTCGCTTGCCGAGGTCGCCGGAGAGAACTATCGCGACCAGGCCTACGAGTTCCGCCGACACTGGCGCGCGATGTCCAACCGCGTCATGGTCGCTCAGACCAAGCTCTTTGAGCCCGTGCCCGCAACGCTCGGCCGGCTCCGCGATCGAGGCAGCCGCCTGGCGATCGTCTCCACCAAGTGGCGGCGTCCGATCGAAGACGTTCTCGCTCTCCACGGCCTCCGCGACCACTTCGAGCAGATCATCGGCGGCGACGACGTCGAGAGCCACAAGCCGCACCCCGAGGGCCTTGAAGCTGCCCTGGCCGGAATGCAGCTCAGTCCCGAAGACGCAGTCTACGTGGGCGACAGCGCGGTCGACGGAGAGACGGCCTCGCGCGCCGGCGTCTCCTTCGTCGCCGTCCTGACCGGCGCCACGCCCCGGGAAGAGCTGGAGGTGTTCCAGCCGCTGGCGGTGCTGCGAGATCTCAGCCAATTGCCGGAACGGATCTAGGTTGAGGCTAGGCGTCCGCCCGCCAGACCACGTTGCCGGCGACGATGGTCGCGGCCGGGCCGCCGGTGAAGGTGCGGCCGTTGACCGGGCTGTTGCGGCTCTTGGATGCGGAGTCTTCGACCCGGAAAGTCCAATGGCGTTCGAGGTCGAGGACGGTGAGGTCGGCCGGGCCGTCGATGGCGAGCCGACCGAGACTCTTGCGGCCAAGCGCTTGGGCGGGGCCGGTGGTGAAGATTTCGATCAGGCGGGTCAGCGGCACTCGCTCGCCCAGGGCTTGCATGGTCAGCGAGACCGCCGTCTCAAGGCCGCTGGCGCCGAACGGGCAGTCCTCGAACTCCTGCATCTTGACGTTGCCCGTGTGCGGGGCGTGGTCGCTGATGACGGCCGCCAGCGTGCCGTCAGCTAGACCTTCGATCAGGGCGTCGCGGTCTTCGGCGGTCCGCAGCGGCGGACGGAGCTTGAAGTTCGAATCGTAGTCCGGAACGTCGTCGACGGTGAGCGCCAGGTGGTGCGCGGAGACGTCGGCGGTGACGGGGATGCCGTCGGCGCGAGCACGACGGACCATCTCGACCGACTCGCGGGTGGAGAGATGCGTGAGGTGGGTGCGAGCGCCGGTCTCGGACGCGAGCACGATCTCCCGGGCGACGATCACCGTTTCGGCGCTACTCGGGATGCCGGTCAGGCCAAGGCGCGACGCTTTGGGACCGTCGGCGATCTGCCCTCCCGCGCCAAGGTAGGGATCTTCGCAATGGGCGATCACCGTCAGGTTGAACGACTGGGCGTAGCGCATCGCGCGCCGCATCAACCCCGAGTCGCGCAGGGACCGGTCGCCGTCGCAAACCGCCGCGACGCCGGCTTCCTTCATCGATCCGATCTCGGCGAGCTGCTCGCCTTTGCACCCGTGGGTCAGCGCACCGACGGGCAGCACGCGCACCTTGCCGTTCTCGGCCGCGCGTCCGCGGATAAAGCGCGTCACGGTAGGCGAGTCGTTGCACGGGCTCGTGTGCGGCATCGCGCAGACGGCGGTGAAGCCCCCGGCCGCGGCGGCCTTCGTGCCGGTCTCGATAGTCTCGGCGTGTTCGAGGCCGGGCTCGCGCAGACGCGCGCGCAGGTCGATGAAGCCGGGCGCAACGATCTTCCCGGTCGCGTCAAAGACTTCGGCGCCGTCCGCATCGATCGACTCTTCGACCGCGACGACTCGGCCGCCGTCCAGCAGGACGTCGCGGGGGCCGTCGAGTCCGACGGCGGGGTCGATCACGCGGCCGCCTTGGACGAGCAACCGGCTCATTCCGAGACTCCTCCGCAGGCGCGTTCGAGGACGGCCATTCGGATGGAGATGCCGTTCGAGACCTGGTTCAGGATCACCGAGCTCTTCGAATCGGCGACCTCGTTCGAGAGCTCACGGCCGCGGTTGATGGGGCCGGGGTGCATCACGAGCGCATCGGGCTTGGCGGACTTCAGATGCTCGACCTCGAGGCCGTAGAACTGGAAGTATTCGTTCTTGGGAAAGATGGGAACGTTCTGCCGTTCGAGTTGCACGCGGAGCATCATGATCACGTCGGCGTCAGCGACCGCCTCGCGCATCTTGGTCGTGAGCGTGATGCCGGGGGCGAGCTGCTGCAGGCTGCCGGAGACCATCGTTGCCGGTCCGCAGAGGACTAGGTCGACGCCGAACTTGGCCAGCAGATGAATGTTCGAACGGGCGACGCGCGAGTGCGACACGTCGCCGATGATGGCGACGCGCAGCCCGTCGAGCTTGCCGCGCCGTTCGAGGATCGTCATGGCGTCGAGCAGCGCCTGAGTAGGATGCTCGTGCCGTCCGTCGCCGCCGTTGATGATCGGCGTCGGCAGGAACCGCGACAGGAAGTGCGGCGCGCCGGAGGCGGCGTGGCGCATCACAATCGCATCAGGCTGCATGGCTGAGAGCGTGTTCAGCGTATCGACCAGCGACTCGCCCTTGGAAAGACTCGATCCTTGCGTTTGGATGGAGACCGTGTGCGCGCCGAGGCGTTTCGCCGCGATCTCAAAGCTCGTGCGCGTGCGCGTAGAGGACTCGAAGAAGAGGTTGACGATCGTCTTGTTCTCGAGCTTCGCGGTGAGCGCGGGATCGAGTTCGCCGCGACGGCGCTTGAAGGTCAGACCGCGTTCGAGCAGACGCTCGATCTCGCTGCGATCCAGTTCCTCAATACCGAGCAGGTTCCGACTCGCCAGATCGGCCGGAGCTTCGAATTCGTTACGAAAAGCGTGCGGAGTCAACCTCGATCTCTACTCCTAGCCAAGGCGTAGGATATCGAACCTTGGGTCCTAGTCGGCAATCGGATGGAAGTGGACGGAGACGCCGGCGTCGAGAGCGATCTCATCCCCGGTCGGGCTGAGCGCGCCGGTCTCCGGGTCGATTGAAAAAACGACCACGTTGTCCGATTTCTGGTTGGCCGCAATCAAGTAGGCGCCCGTCGGATCGATCGCGAAGCCGCGCGGCGTTTGCCCGCCGGTCGACGTGATGCCGACGGCCGTCAGGGCGCCCGTCGCCGGGTCGATCGAGTAGGCCGCAATCGAGTCATGCCCGCGGTTCGAGGCATAGAGGAATTTGCCCGAGGGATGGAGCATGATCTCGGCGGTGGTGGTCGGTTGGTCGAAGTCTGTGGGCAGCGTGGTCACGGTCGCGCCCGGCTCCAGCTTGCCGTCGGCAAAGGCCATCGTCGTGATGGTCGAGGCGAGTTCCCCGAGGGAGAAACCGAACTTCTCATCCGCCGAGAAAGCGAAGTGACGCGGCCCCGATCCGGCGGGCGCGACGCCTTCGCTGACGGAGGTCAAGGCGCCGGTCTCGCGATCGGCTTCGTAGACGATGACGCGATCCGTGCCGAGGTCGGAGACAAGCACGCGGCTCCCGTCGGCCGTCCAGTCGACGGAGTGAGCGTGCGGCGCCTCCTGCCGCTCGTGAGGCCCGCTGCCTTCGTGGACGATGTGGGCCGTCGGCTCGCTGAGCGTTCCGTCGTCGGCGATCAAGTAGGCCGTCGTATCGCCGCTGGTGTAGTTGGCGACGACCAGCATCTTGCCGGACGGGTCGACCTCGAGGTCGCACGGTGCGTCGCCCTGAGCCGGCTGCGTATTGAGTTCCGTCAGCGCGCCCGTCGCTTCATCGAACGCGAAAGCCGTAACGGCGCCGTCATCGGTCTCGACCACGGAGTAAAGAAAGCGTCCGTTGGGGTGGATGGCGAGGTAGGAGGGGTTCTCGATCTCCGCGGCAAGTTCGGGCGCGGACAGGGCGCCGCTGGATGCGTCGAAGCGGCTGCGATAGATGCCTTGGCTCTCCTCGGCGGTGTAGGTTCCAAAGAAGACCCAGAACTCTTGCTTGGCGGTCGGGGGTTCTTCAGCGGCCTCTTCCGGAGCGGAGGAACAGGCGAGCAAGGAGGCGGCGAGGGCTACGACTAGGGTTCGCATCGGGAATATTTTAGCGGTCTCGGGCGGGCCTGGGACGCCAAACATTGGACCCGTTGCAACTGCGATAGACTCAGGTCGTGACCACGAACACGTCTCCCCTATCCGCTCGTCTTTCCGACTCCCTTTCTCGCTGGGACTTGCTCCAGAGCGAGTTCTACCAAGCTTGGAGCGCGGGCACTCTTCCGCGCCCGGCGATTGCACAGTACGCGTCCGAGTACGGCGCCTTCATCAGCCGAATCGCCGACGGCTGGGCCGCGCACGGCGATCACGCGATCGCCGCGGAAGAGCGCGAGCACCTCGAGTTGTGGCGCCAGTTCGCCCAATCGATGGGGACCGACGTAGGCGAGGCGCAAACGCCCGAAGTCCGCCGTCTGCTGAACGTCGTGGACCGCCACTTCTCTTCCCCGGCAAGTTCGCTAGGCGCTCTCTACGCCTTCGAAGCCCAGCAGCCGGGCACCTCGAAATCCAAGCTAGCCGGACTACAGGAGCACTACCCTCTCGAAGACGAGGCGGGCGAGAAGTACTTTCAGATTCACGCCCACGACGAAGAAGAGCCGGCGCTCCTGCTCAAACGCATGGAGGCGCTCCCGGCGGACGACCAGCAGAAGGCAGCCGAAGCTTGCGAAGAGACGGCGGAAGCACTGCGCACGGCGCTCGACGGACTCTACCGGGCGGCGGTCCCGGCAGAGGCCGCCTGCCCGACGGCCTAACCTGCCCTAGCTTTGCTGCCGCCCTCGCCCGCGGCGGCAGAACCAGAGGGCGAGACCTCCGATCCCAAGCAGCATGCCGGTAGCGGGCTCCGGTACGGCCGAGGGATCTGTGCTCACCCTGCCCCAGGTCAGCTCACGGACGGCCGCGCCCGCCGAGAAGCACGTCGGATTGTTGCACGCCGCTTCGATCGTATCCGGCGCGAAGAGGTCGATCGTCCCGCCGGCGTTGGTCAAGGCTTCGGAGTAGGTCAGCCCGAGCGCCGGCGTCCCGGTCAGGTCCGCGATGCCTGCGTCCGTCACGAACGCGGAAGCGAACGAGCCGCTGAGGAATCCGGGAGACTCGTCGAAGTACGATTCGCCGGCATACGAGCTGCCCGCCGTCGTGAAGAGTTGGACGTCCGAATAGAGGCCGAACGGCCCGGGGTCGGCGTCGTACACGAAGGAGCCGGACAGGACGCCTCCGTCGTCCCAAACGCCGATGACGTGCCAAGTCAGCGGAACGGCCGACGAGGGGACCGCCGCCGTCAGCAAGCAGAGGCCGATAGAGAGTAGGAACCGTTTCATAGCGAGATATCTCCTGAATTCAAGACCGAAGGCAGTCGCAGCGCGAACTGGTAAAAGATGATCGAACCGTCCTGGAAGGGGATCCGATGGGCGCTTCGCGTACGGATCGGCGTCCGGGTCGTCCGGATGGGCGCCTGCGCGGGCCGGATCACCGACGTACGCACCACGTTGGAAAGGCCGCCCAGGTCGGCGAGCGCGTCGACGCAGGTCCAACCTAGGTAGTTTTTGACGGGGCCGGAAGTGGCCCCGGACTCCTGCACGACGATGCGGTTGTCGCCCGACGGGTCGCAGACGAGCTGCATCCTGGTCACCTCCGCCGAGTCGATGTCCCAGATGATGTAGTCGGGAATGTCGGTGTCGTCCCCGTCGCGGTTCGCTTGGCGTTCGGAGTGAATGACCAGGTGCTGGGATGCCGCCAGTTGTTCGCGATCGATGAGATCGCTGTCCAGCAGCAAGCCGATGGCGTCGGGGCAGCGCTTGCCGACGAGCGAGGAAGCGGGAAGGCGGGCGCCGTCGGCGGTACGGATCGGAGCGCTGCTATCGGCGAAGACGACCTCAATGCCGCCTCCTCCGGGCATGACTTGGCAACCGAAGAGTAAGGTGGCTTCTTGGGCGGAGGCGGGCGCGATTGCGGCAAGCAGGATCGCGAGGCCCGCGGCATGGCGAGCGAAGATGCTGGATTCGATTCTCATGTTCGTTCTTCCTTTGGCGTGCGCTCTGAGGCTCTAGGGAAGCCGAAGCGCGAACTGGTAGAAGGTGATCGAGCCGTCCTGGGCCGGGATCCGGTTGGTCGCTCGGGTGCGGATCGGCGCCTGGGCGGGCCGGATGACCGAGGTGCGAACGACGTTGCTGAGTCCGCCCAGGTCGGCCAGCGCATCGACGCAGCTCCAACCCAGGTAGTTCTTCACGGGTCTGGTCGTGGTCCCCGATTCCTGCACGACGATGCGGTTGTCGCCCGACGGGTCGCAGACGAGCTGCATCCTGGTCACGTCCGCCGAGTCGATGTCCCAGATGATGCAGTCGGGAATGTTCGTGCCGCCCCCACTGCCCCCGTCGCCGCCGTCGTCGCTCCCCTGACGTTCAGAGTGGATGACGAGGTAGCCGGTCGCAGCGAGTTGATCGCGGTCAATGAGGTCGTTTTCCCGTAGCGCGCCGATGACGTCGGGACAACGCTCGCCCACGAGCGCGGACGCGGGAAGGCGCGCGCCGTCAGCCGTCGGGATCGGCGCGCTGGCGTCCGCGAACACGACTTCGATTCCGCCGCCGCCGGGCATGACCTGGCAGCCGAACAGCAAGGTAGCCTCCTCTTGGGCGGAGGCGGGTGCGGCGGCGAGCAGGATCGCTAGACCGGCGACGCAGGGACCGAAGGTTCTAGATAGGGTTCTCATGGCGTTTCTTCTCTTTGCGAACTGCCGACGCAGACGTGGCGGTCGGCTCTGACTTGAGCCCCAGACTAGCCGCCGAGAGTCCGTTGCGGGTACGTTGTGAAGCGTGTACACTTGCGTTAGCCAGAGCGTTAGCTAACGCTTCAAAAACCTTGTTTTCAATGGCTTACACAGATAGGTCGCCGGAAGCACCGGTTAGGCGTTAGCAGGTGGCGACTGCGGGTACATCAGGTCCCTCGGCATCGCCGACGGACGACGCGATCCGAGAGGCGGTCGGGCGCATCCTTGCCTCGAAGGGCTTTCGATCGTCGCGTCGCCTTGGCCAGTTCCTCCAGTTCATCGTCGAAAAGCGGCTGGCCGGGAAAGAGGACGAGATCAAGGAATACGCGATCGCCGTCGAGGTCTACGGCAAGAGCGCGGACTATGATCCGCGCGTCGACTCCTCGGTCCGGGTGGAAGCCGCCCGCCTGCGAACGCGCCTAACGCAGTATTACGAGCAGGAAGGAAGCGCCGACGCGGTACGCATCCTCCTGCCGAAGGGGCGCTACATTCCGGCCTTCGAGTCGGCGAGCCGCGTCGATACCGCCGCCCCTAGCCCGGCCGACGAGGCCCGAGGGCCAAGCGGGACGGCTGAGCAGACAGGAGACCGACGCGCGCCCTGGGGCCGAATCGCTCTAGTTTGCGTCGCACTGGGAGCCGCGTTCGCCGTCTGGGCCTTCCGCGGTCCGACCGAGAACGTCCCGGAGATCTACGAGACGACTCCGATCACCTCGGACACGGGCAACGAATACGCGCCCTCGATTTCGCCGGACGGACGCCAAGTGGCGTTCTCGTGGTCGCCCGGCGACGAAACCGTCTCCGACATCTACGTCAAGCAGATCGGTTCGGAGGCGACGCTTCGCCTGACGGAGCATCCCGAGTTGGAGACGAGTCCCGCGTGGTCGCCGGACGGAGCCTCGATCGCGTTCCTGCGCAGGCGCGGCGCCAGGAGCTCGGACCTCATCCTCATTCCGGCGCTCGGCGGGCGGGAGCGCGTCTTGGCCGAGGTGAACGCGCCGCCCGCCTCGGGGCTCACGTGGTCGCCGGACGGCTCGTCGATCGTCGTCATTGAGCGACTGGGAGAGGGGGCCGATCTGCACTCCGCCTTCCGCGTCGTCGCGGCCGGCGGTTCGGGAGCGATCGACGTGCCGGCGTCCCTCACCGAGTTCAGCAAGGCCAACTACCCCGCCCTGTCTCCCGACGGAAAGCAGATCGCGTTCCTAGGCACGACGGGACCTTGGCAGGGTGCGCTGCACCTCGCGGCGCTGGACGGAGGCCCGATCCGGCGGCTCGCGGACCTCGAAGGTCAAGGCGCCGGCATCGCATGGACGCGCGACGGCCGCAACCTCATCGTCGGCCGCTTCACGCCCCTGCGGATCCGGTCGATGCTGCGCGTCAACACCGCGGACGGACGGGTATCGGAGGTGACGGTCGGAAACAACCCGTCCCAACCTTCCATCTCGGCCGACGGCTCGCGACTGGTCTTCGCCGAGCAGTCCCTGGGCTACGACATCGTGCGCTACGCAGCGCTCGATGGAGAGGAGGAGACAGGAGTCCGATTCATCCAGTCGACGCGTTTCGACGGAAATCCGCAGTACTCTCCAGACCGCACTCGGATCGCGTTCTCCTCCGCACGGGCGGGCGGCATCGACATCTGGGTCTGCGACGCGGACGGGACCAACCCGGTGCAGGTGACCTCGATCGGCGGCGCCGGCAGCCCGCGCTGGTCTCCCGACAGTTCCCGCATCGCGTTCGACTCCACGGCGGAAGGCTCGGCCGACATCTACGTGGTGGGAGCGAGCGGCGGCGTCCCGCGGCGGGTAACACAGTCCGAGTACGAAGACGTCGTTCCGGCTTGGTCCCCGGACGGACGCTGGATCTACTTTTCGTCCGACCGAGCAGGCAGCTCGCAGATCTGGCGGGCGCCGGCGTCGGAGGAGGACCCTTCGGCGGCCGAAACGGTAACGCGGGACGGCGGCTTCTATCCGTGGGTCTCTCCGGACGGCGCGTTCCTCTACTACGCCCGTGAGCGAGCCAAAGAGAGTTCGCTCTGGCGCCTGCGGCTTCCCGACGGCGAAAGCGAACGCTTGATGCCCCTCCGAGCAGGCTGGGGGAACTGGCAGCCAACGGAGCACGGCGTCTACTTCGTCGACCGCAACGACGACGTGTTGCCGGGCGAGGCGCCCGTCTGGTTCCTACGCCGACTCGACGAGCAATCGGGCGAGATCGAGACGGTTCGCAAGCTGCTGATTCCGCCGGACCCGAGCGAACCGACCTTAGGCGGACCGGGACTATCCGTCTCGCCCGACGGCCGTCACTTGCTGCTAGGACAGACGACGTTATCGTCGGACCTCGTACTGGTAGAGCGGTTCCGATAGAGCGAAGGACGCGCGCAAGCCCGGGCTGTGCGCAATTCGAGCTGTCTAACGACCGACGGGGACGGTCAACGTCGGGCCGCCGCCTTCTCCGATCGCAGCCTGCAGAGAGAAGAGATACGTCAACAAATTGAACGTGGCTTTGGATTCAAGGTCGGAGTCGGCGATATAGAACCAGTGGTCGCGGTAGCGGATGCGGACGAAAGCTTGGCTCGGCGACGACGGCGCGGCGGCGACTTTGAGCAGACCGCCGGTCACCGCTTCCCATCCAGCCCGCTCGTCGGTCTGGCCTTGGGTGACAGTGACGAGGCCCTGCTCCATGTGGGCGTTCGGGGCGGCCACGCCGTTCGACAAGAAGAACAGCGCGCCCAGCAGCGACCTGCCCTTTATGGCGATCTGGTCCGAGCGGCGATCGAGTCCGCGGCCCGTCAGTTCAAAGACTTCCGGCTGGTCCCCGAGGCCCAGGATTTCGCGGACGCGCCGAGCCGTAGCTTCAATCGGGTCGCCCGCCGCGGGACGATCGATGTGGAGGCGTGCCGTCCTCGTCTCACCGTCGACGAACGATTGGAACTCAAGCAGACCGGCCGACTGGAGTTCGCGCATCAGACCGGCGAGCTCGCGAAACGCCTCGTTGTCGGGGAACCGCGAGGGCGTCGGTCCGCTGGCGGAGGGGGCGTTCTTGATGTCGTTGATTCTCTCGACGCAGCACAGCAGCAGGCGTTCGATGCTCCAACCGGACTCCGAAAGCAAGATGATGTTGACGGGCGACAAGGGCGTCAACAGCCGACGGGTGAAGTCGGTTCCCTTCAGCGGCTCGTAAGTGATCGTGGGTTGCTCGCTGTAGCTCCCTCCGATATCGAGCCCCAACTCCGATCGCGCGCCGCCGTCAGGGTTGAGCCGGCCCGCGGCCCCGGCCCGAGCGTCAAGCGTGTATTGGGCGATCACGGTCCCGACGTCGAGGAAGACCGGCGTGTCGCGGTAACGCAGGCGGACGAGATTCAGCAGAAGCTGGTCGTTTTGCGAGTTGGCGATCTTGTCGTTGTAGTTGAACCGAGCCTTAGGGATGGTGCTCGGCCCCATCCTCGCGGCGCAGCCGGCCAAGCCGAACGCCAAAAGGGCGAGCGCGGGCCACAAGAGTAGTCGTTCGAAGAGCCTCAAGCGGTCTCCAAGATAGCCGATCGAGGCTCCGACGCGCGTCCGGTGCACAATAGGTACTCAATGCCTTTGACGGAACGCTTTCGAGAGTTGCTGCGGGAGTGGGGCGCGGACGAGTCCGTGATCGTCTACGCGGGAGACGGCCTGGAGTTGATCTGGGTCGCCGTGCTCGCCTGGCTGGCCAACTTCGTCGCCAAACGGATCCTGCTCAGCATCGTCCACGCCTTCGCCGATCGGACCAAGACCCATTGGGACGACCGGATCGTCGAACGCAAGGTCTTCCATCGGCTGTCGCACCTCGCGCCCGGCATGGTGATCTATTCGCTGGCGCCGACGGTGTTCGAGAGCGAGGCGCTGGTCGCGTGGGCCCAGAAGGGCTCGCAGATCTACATGATCTTGATGGGCGTGCTGACCGTCGGCGCGCTTCTGAACGCCGTCAACGACATCTACAACGAGTTCGAAGTCTCCAAACGCATCCCGATCGTGGGCTACCTCCAGGTGATCAAGCTGGTCACGTCGCTGGCCGGTCTGATCGTCGCGGTGTCGCTGGTCATCGACCGTTCGCCGCTGCTGCTGTTGAGCGGCCTGGGCGCGGCGACCGCGGTCATCCTGTTGATCTTCAAAGACACGATTCTGGGGCTGGTCGCCGGAATCCAGCTGGTGGCGAACGACATGGTTCGGCCGGGCGACTGGATCGAGATGCCCAAATACGGAGCTGATGGAGACGTTGAAGAGATCACGCTAAACGTAGTCAAAGTAAGAAACTTCGACAAGACAGTTACGACGATTCCGACGTACTCGTTGATCTCGGACTCGTTCAAGAACTGGCGAGGAATGTCGGAGTCGGGCGGGCGACGGATCAAGCGCGCGTTGCGGATCGACGTGAACTCGGTGCGCTTCCTGACCCCGGAGTTGACGGCGGAGCTGAAGAAGATCGACCGGCTGCGCCCGTTCATCGAAGAGCGCGAGAACGAGATCGCGGCGGCCAACGCGGAGACGGGTTCCGATCTCGCCGCTTCCCCCGCGAACGGGCGGCGGATGACGAACGTGGGCGTGTTCCGGGCCTACTGTCTGGCCTACTTGCGCGAACATCCGCAGATCCACGACCAAGAGATGACGTTTCTGGTGCGGCAGTTGGCGCCGGACTCCGAGGGCTTGCCGCTTGAGTTGTACGTGTTTACGCGCGACCAACGCTGGCCTTACTACGAGGCGATCCAGGCGGACGTCTTCGACCATCTCTTCGCCGTGCTGCCGCTGTTTGAACTGCGGCCGTTTCAGCGTCCGTCGGGTTCGGATTGGAGAGACGGGCTAGCCAAGTAGATATGGCCCTTGTCGAGCCGGCGACCGCTCCACACAATCCGGCCGCGAACGACGCTGAGCACGTCGATCTCTTCGAGGTCGATCCAGCGAGGCGGCGCGGGGCCCGCCGTCTCGGCATCCACCACCGTCAACAGACGGCTTCCCAAGCGGCGGCAACGCGCCACAAAACCCGTCTCGCCGAGGGCCAGCGCGTAGATCGACTCCAAGCGCGGATCCCGGCGGGCGGCGCGATCGGTTTCGATCAGGACGGAGTCCCCGGGCCAGAGCCAGGGAAACATCGAGTCGTCTCCCGCGGCCACCTCGGCCAGCAGGATCTCTTGCAGCCCCTCTAGTGCGACCGCCGGGAAGTGCTCGACTCTCGGTCGAGACGGCAGACGCGGGAACCGGCGCCCCGCCCCGAGACGCCCCTCCAGCCGCGGCACGGCGATCGACCCGCCGAGCGCAGGGCCCTGCGCGGCCCCTCGCCCAAGGACCTCATCGAGCGTCAGCGATGCGGCGGCCAGCAAAGCGTCGGCGGTCGACGCGTTGAGACCTCGTTTCCCGGCGAGAACGTTGTGGACGTGCGGCTGGGAGTAGCCGGCGATGCGAGCCAGACGCCGTTCGCTAACGACGCCTTCGCGGATGCGAGCGCGCACGGCTTCAAGGACGAGCCGATGGATGTTCTGGAGGTCTTCGCCCAAACGTATATAGCTATTAGATATAGAGCGGCGAAAACAGGCGATAGGCGGTTTGTTGGATCTAAAAATGGAATAAAGCCTCAAAGGCGAATAAGGCCCGAATTCGTCAGCGAGACCAGCAAGCAGACCGGTCAAGCGCTCAGGTTCCAAAATGGAACAGAAATTCTTATTCGCCGCTTTTGACCAAAAAGCTCACCTCTTTCTAATCTGTTCACGTGCCCGAAAGAGTCGTTCTCCCCCCGCGATTTTCGTTCGGCTTCAAAAAAGGAGAACTTCATGAAAGAGTGGAGAGAATCAGAGCTACAGTACCTAGCCTACGTGCGTTGCACGACCTGCAAAGGTTCAGGCGTCCGCCGACGAGTTCGCGAGGAACTAGTACCCTGCCGCTGTTCGCTACGAGCTATTTTCCGCGCATGTTTCGAGCGTTTTCGCCTCTGCCATGAGCGAGGAAAGTTCAAGCAGCCCGCCGCATTTGACCGCACCCCGACCGGAAAGACCAACCGCGGCACCTGGGGCCGGAAAGAGGAAGAGTACGTGGCTGACTTCGAGCTAGTCGCCCGGAGAACCCTCGATCCGTGGCATTACCGACTGTTTCGTTGGTACTTTCTGCTGGGCGCGGGCTGGAAACTCTGCGCACAGCGACTGCGCATCGATCGAGGGAACCTATACCACGCGGTCTACCGCATCGAGGAACGCCTCGGCTTCCAGTTCGCCACCCTGGAACCGTACGCGCTCTATCCGCCGCGCGACTACTTCGCGTTGCACTTCCGCGAGACTTCGCGGGCGGCGACCGGCCAAGGGCAATCGCTCTACGATCCGCCCAAGCCGCGGGCCCCTCGCCCGGTCGGGCCGACGGCCTGAGCGGTTCGCGGCTATCGGTAGGCGCCGGCCCCGACGATCATCGTGTTGTCGGGCCGCGCGCCTGGCCGTGAGCCGATCCGCGAACAGGCGGTTCCTGATCGGGCCTTCTCAGGCAAAGACCCGATCGCCCGGCGGCTGCGGCGATTGCTAGCCTCGTCGAAGAAGCCGCGCCCGGGCCGCCGAAACCCGGACAGGAGCACCTCGTGATCGAAGCCTACAACGTCACCAAATCCTCGTCGCTCGGCGGCTCGATCGAGCTGGCAAACTCGGGCAAGACGCGCAACAAGGGTCTACTAGGACGCGACGGACTGGAACCGGGCGGAGGGCTATGGATCGTACCCTGCGAGGCGATCCACATGTTCTTCATGCGCTTTCCGATCGACGTCGTCTATCTCGACAAGAACAAGCGCGTCGTCAAGATCGTGCCGGAGCTCAAGCCGTGGCGCATCTCAGCCAGCATCAAGGCGCACAGCGTCCTCGAGTTGCCGGCCGGCAAGGCGTCAGAGACGGGGACGGAGCCCGGCGACGAGATCGAGATTCGGCGCGACGAGGCCGCCTAGAACGCCCGTCGTCCACAGCAGGCGCGGGAGCGAATAGGCGGGACGTTTGGGCGGTCCGCCTATGCTAGACTTCGGCGGATGTCAGACGTCAAATCGCCCTCCAACCAACTTCATCGTCGGGACCTTTTGCGCCGAACAGCGATGGGCGCGATCGCCTTTTCCGCGAGTTCCTACGAGCGAATTCTGGGCGCCAACGACCGCATCGGGATGGGCCTGATCGGCTGCGGCGGTCGCGGACGGTCGGTGCTGAAGGCTTTCTCGAAAAATTCGTCGATTCAGATCAACGCGCTGTGCGACGTCTACGCGGCCCGCATCGACAACGTGGCCTCGCGGGTCGACGGCGCCGCCGACGCCAAGCCCTACGCCGATCACCGCGCTCTTCTCGACGATTCGAAGATCGACGCCGTACTGATCGCCACGCCCGACCACTGGCACGCCGGGACCTGCATCGACGCGGCCTACGCGGGCAAGGACATCTACTGTGAGAAGCCGCTGACGCTCAAGCTGGAAGAGGGCCCCGAAATCGTCAAGGCCGTCCGGGTGAACGACCGCGTGTGCCAAACCGGCATGCAGCAGCGCTCCGGTGCGCACTACTTGCAGGCGAAGGAGGAGTACTTCGACACCGGCAAGCTGGGCAAAATCACGATGGCGCGAACCTGGTGGCACGGCAACGGCGCCCACCTGCGTCCCTACCCGGAAGGTACGGAGACCAAGCCGACCAATCTCGACTGGTCGCGCTTCCTCGGCCCGATCAAGTGGCGCGAATGGGACCCGAAGGAATACTTTAACTTCCGCGCCTATCTCGAATATGGCGGAGGCCAGATCACAGATCTGTTCACGCACTGGATCGATACGGTCCACATGTTCCTCGACCAAGACAACCCGACCGCGGCAGTCGCCTCGGGCGGGGTCTATCACTACAAAGACGGGCGGACCGCGCCCGATACGATCTCATGCTTGCTCGACTATCCGGGCGAGTGGACGGCGACCTTCGAAGCGACTCTCGCGCCGGGCAAAAAGGGCGCCGCGATCGAGATGGTGGGGACCGAGGGCCGACTCTACATCACGCGCGGCCGCTACGAGTACTACCCGCTCGAAGGCGAGCCGGTCGTCGTCGAAGCCCGCGGCGACATGACGCAAGACCACGTCGACAACTTCGTCGATTGCGTCAAGAGCCGGAAACGCCCGAACGGCGACGTTTGGATCGGCCACCGCTCGGCGCAGGCGTCGCACTTGGGCAACATCGCCTACCTACAGAAGCGGCGGATTCGGTTCGATCCCGATCGGGAAGAGATCCTGCCGCTGTAGCGCCGGAGCCTTGGGCGGAATCAAACAACCCAGAATCAGACAGCGAGCTCAAGCGCCGGCGGCGGAACGAGCCGACGGTTTCTCCAGCGCTCGACGGATGCGGGCCGTGAGTTCGGCTTGGCCGCAAGGCTTCTGGATGAAACCCGAGATCGGCCGCCCGTGATAGCTGTCCGAGATCTCTTCTTCGTTGTATCCGCTCCACATCAGCACCGGCAGGTCCGGACGAATACCGCGGAGTCGGGCCAGCGTCTCTCGCGCGCTCAGCCCGTTCATCACCACGTCGAGCAGAACGACGTCGAACTCCTCCGGTTGCGCGGCAAGCTGGCTCACCCCCTGCTCGCCGTTCTCGGCCGCAAAAACGCGGTAACCGTAGCGCTCAAGCGTGCGGCGGGTGGAATCGAGCACGCTCGTGTCGTCGTCGATCAACAAGACGGTTTCACTCCCCAACTGGGGCTCAAGCGCCGCCGACGAGGCGGCCGCCACCCCGTGCAGCGCCGGGAACACGGCCCGAAAGACCGACCCGCGTCCTACCTCGCTGTCCACCTCGATCGCCCCCCGGTGAGCGCGGGCCACGCCGAGAGCCGAAGCCAGGCCAAGGCCGCGACCGCTGGACTTGGTGGTAAAGAAGGGGTCAAAGATGCGGCCCAGCGTCTCCTCGCTCAAGCCCCTGCCGTTGTCTTCGACCTCCACGTACGCATAGACGCCTGCGTCCAACGCTTCCCCGGCATTCGCCCCGTCCAGACGTTCTCGCGCGACGTAGGTCCGGCCGGTGCGCAACGTAACCAGTCCCTCGTCGCCCTCGATCGCATCGGCGGCGTTGAGCGCCAGGTTGAGGACGATCTGACGAATCTGCCCGGCGTCGCCCTCGATCACGGGAGCGGGCTCAGCCTCCAGCTCGACGGCGAATCGGGTCTTTCGGCGCAGCGACGTCTCGACCAGCTTGACCGTGTCGCCGACGGCGTCGTTGAGATCGAGCGGCAACGTCTCGACCCGTCGGCGGCCGGTGAACGAGAGGATCTGCCCCGTTAGCTCCCCCGCCTGACGAGCGCTTGATTCGAGGGCGGCGACCGCGTCTCGTCCCTTGGACTCCGGCGCCATCTCGCTCAGCGCGAGCTCCGCATAGCCGAGAATCGAAACCAAAAGGTTGTTGAAGTCGTGTGCGATCCCGCCCGCCATGACGCCGAGGCTTTCGAGCTTGACCGTCCGTTGGGCCGCGCGCAGAACCCTGCGACGCTCTTCCTCGGCGAGCTTACGTTCGGTGACGTCGAGGGCGGAGACGATGTAGCCGGCGAAAGCGCCGTCGCCGTCGAGGCGAGGCGCGCCGCGACAGACGACCCAACGCCGTTCGCCCGCGCCGTTGGTGAACCGGGTCTCGGTCTCGAACGCCTCCCCGCGAGCGAACGCGCGATCGAACTCGGCCTCAAACTCGCCGCGGTCGTCCGCATAAATCGATCCTCGCCAGCCGTCGCCCAGAGACTCTTCCGGAAGCGACTCGGTCATCTCATGCCAGGCCGTGTTGGTGTAGGTGCAGGCGCGATCGGCGTCGAACAGCCACACGATCATGGGCGTCGAATCGGCCATCGATCGAAAGCGCCTCTCGCGTTCGGCCAGCGCGGCGAGATCCCGCTTGCGCTGCGTCACGTCCCGCTGAACCCAGATCCAATGCGGCTTGTCGGCGAGCATCAGTTGGCTGACTTTGACGAACGAGGTGAACCCTTGCTGGTCGGCGCGGACGTTTTCCAACTCGCCTTCCCACGACCCGGTGCGCGACAGCTCCTCGACGACGTCGCTCCATCGCCGCTCGACATCTTCCTCGTCACCGGCGAAGAGCCCCCGCAGTTCGCGCTGATAGAGGCTATGTCGGCGGGCGCCGTACATGCGGTCGCAGGCCGGGTTGGTGTACAGCACGACTCCGTTGCTGTTGGTCAGGCAGACCCCTTCGTCCATGCTGTCGAGCACGCGAGCTTGCAGTTGCGAGGCCTGTTCTTCTTCTCGCCGACGGGTGACGTCGTGCGAGCAACTGACGATGCCGACCGGGGATCCGCCCGCGTCGCGCAAGACGGCCAGACGGACGTCGGCGTAGAGCTGCGCCCCGGAGCGATGCCGGAACCTGCCGACGAACTCGTGCGCCCCGGAGGCCAGCACGGCGGCGGTCATCTGCTGCTCAAAGTAGGCCTCCTGGTCGGCGAAATAGAGCATCCCGATGTGCTTGCCGACGACCTGATCCGGCGGGTAGCCGTAGATGCGTTCCGCCGCGGCGTTCCACGTCTCGACCTTTCCCTCCAGGTCGGTCGAGATCACCGCGTCGTGAACCTGACGCAACAGCTGAGACTGCCGCGCGAGAGCGGCCGCGTCCGGGTCCTGGAGAACCTCCTCCGCCGGGAAAACGTACCCCGAGAGACTACCCTGCTCCCCACGATGGACCGCGCCCCGGATGCGAACGCTGCGCTTTTCCCGCTCCAGACGGAACGCGATCTCAAAGCGTCCGTCGGCTCGCGCGATCTCCTGATGCACGCGGGCGCGATCGGAGTCGTGGACGAGCGCAAGAAGCGACTCCGGACTGCTCTCGTCCAGGCCGCCGGAAGGATCGTCCGGCAACGGCGGGAGCGATCGCCACGAGAGCCGACGCGTCTCCGGGTCCCACGCCCACAGCGACGCCCCCGCGGCGTCCAGCGCGTCCGACTCAAGATCCGGCGCGCCGGAACGCCCCTCGCGGCCACGCTTCCAAGTCAGCAAGGATGCGACCAGCGGCAGCCCAATACGCCAAGCGCCCGACAAGGCCTCCAACCAAGGCCCGGAGCGCGGCGCCCCCGATTCCAAATCTCCGAACATCCAGCTCCTCCGCCCGCACGCGACTGAAACGGTTTGAACGACCCGGGAGTCAACAGGCCGCCGAGTCCAGAATCCTCACGCAAACGGGCGAGTCATGGCTTTTCACGGCGCGCTATCCTAGTCTACGTTCGCCTGAATTAGCAGTCGAATGGAAAGCCCCTTTCGCCGGAAATTGGAGCCGTTGAACGTCATGCATTCGAGATTCACAGTGTTACCTGTCTTACTGATGCTGATCCTTGGATCGTGCGCCACCAGGCAGCCGGGAGATCCGCTGAAACCGGGGTACAACGTCTTCTCCAAACAGCAAGACGTCGAGCTCGGCAGGCAAGCCGCCGGCGAGATTCGGCAACAGGTGGACGTGGTCGACGATCCCCAGCTGCAGCAGTACATTCGAGAACTCGGCGCTCGACTCGCCAAGCAGCCGGAGGCAGAGGATTATCCGTACGAGTTCACGCTGATTAACGAGGGATCAATCAACGCATTCGCCCTGCCCGGCGGTCCGATATTCATCCATTCCGGTCTAGTTGAAGCGGCGGACAACGAAGGCCAATTGGTCGGCGTCTTGGCGCACGAGATCTCGCACGTCGTTCTGCGTCACGGGACGAGTCAGGCCTCCAAGGCGCAGATGATCCAGTTGCCGGCGATCCTGGCCGGCGCGGTGATGGGACAGCAGAGCGTGTGGTCACAGGCGGGTCAGATCGGGCTCGGCCTGGGGCTCAACGCGCTGATCATGAAGTACTCGCGCAACGCCGAGAAGCAGGCGGATGCGCTCGGCGCGCGGATCATGGCCGGGGCCGGATACGATCCCGTGGGGATGGCGGAGTTCTTCCAAAAACTCGAGAGCCAAGGCGGTTCGCGACCGCCGATTCTGCTCTCATCGCACCCCAGTCCGGGCAATCGCGTAAAGTTGGTCCGGGAAGAGATGGCGGCCATGCCTCCGGCCGACTACGGCTATTCGAGCGGAAAGTTCGCACGGATGAAGACCGAGGTGGCGCAACTGCCGGAGCCCAAACCTCCGGTCCAGCAGCAGACCGTCGCCGCCGCGAACGGTCTTGCGCCGACGCGGGCGCCGAGCGGTTTCCAGACGGTTTCGGCCGGCTCGTTCTCAGTCGAGCAACCGCAAGGTTGGCAGGCCTACGGCGGCGCCGGCGCGTCAGTCGTGACGATCGCTCCGCGCAACGGATTGGTGCGCACGCAGCAAGGCGGAGTCGCGCTGGGTTACGGCGTCGTGATGAGTGAATTCCGACCCCGTTTCGGCGCCAGCCTGCAAAACTCGACCTTTGAGTTGATCGACGAACTGCAGGAAATGGACCCCAGCCTGCGCATGTCGGCGGCTCCTCGGGCGGTCACGGTTTCGGGCGCCCAGGGGCTGGTCACGCAGCTCGTGGCGCGGTCGCCGTACGGCGGGACGGAGCGCCAAGTCGTGCTCACGGCGTCGCGTCCGCAGGGCGTCTTCTACATGGTGTTCGTGGCGCCGGAAAGAGGCTTCGAACAGCTCCAACCGACCTTCCAACGGATGCTCTCGTCGCTACGCTTCCGCTAGGGCGACCTAAAGAAAGCGTAAAGAATGCGGATTCTCCGCGAAACGGCCTAGTGATCCGGCGTTAGTCGCTCGGCGAGCCTTCGATCCAAGCGCAAGCGTCCTCGGTCGGACAGAAAAACACGGCCGCTCCAGCGGGCGCCGACCGCCGGACTTCTTCCTTGCCGAGCACGAACAGCGCGGTGGTCCAGATCTCGCTTTCGAGAGCCGAGGCCGAACGCACGGACACCGCGGCGGTCCCTTCAACAGGTCGGCCCGTACGCGGGTCCATGATGTGACAGTAACGGCGACCCTCGACCTCAAAGAACTTCTCGTAGGAGCCCGAGGTCGACAGCGACTCGTCGCGCAGGTAGACCGTCTCGGCGACCGCGTCCGGTTCGTCGGGCGAGCGCAGTTCGACCCGCCATCCAAGGGGCTCGTCGGGCGGCGCGCCAAGCGCATAAAGCGTGGACGTGCCGGCGGAGATCATGGCCGATTCGATCCCGTAGCGCCGCAACAGGGCGACCATTCGATCGACGGCGTAGCCTTTTCCGATTCCGCCCGGATCGAGTTCAACGCCCGACCCGGAGAAGCGAACCGAGCGGCGATCCGGACTCAACACGACCTGCTCCGCGCCGACGCGCGCAACGGCGCGGCGGACTTCGCGCTCGCTCGGCAGGGCGCCCTTGCCCTTGTAGAACCCCCACACTTTCATCAGCGGGCCTACCGTCAGGTCGAAGGCGCCGTCGCTCGCCTCGGACGCTTCAAGCGAGACGGCAAGCAGCTCGCCGAACTCTCGGGAGATCGCGACCGAGCGCTCGGCGGCTTCGGCGTTGACCCGCGAGAGTTCGCTCTCAGGCTGGTAGTTCGAGATCAGCGCGTCGATGCGGCGAGCCTCGTCGAAGGCCGCGAAGACGACGCTCGCGAGCTTACGCTTCTCGGGCCCGTAAGCGGCGATCCGAAAAGACGTACCCATGGCTTGAGCCTCAGCCTCAAAACGCGTCGGCTCGGGGCGCTCGGCCGTCAGGGCGGGAGCGAAGAACATCAACAACAGGAGCGCGGCGGGACCGGGGTCCTTGGAGCGCTTCTTGATGCGCGCGAGCAGGGTTTCGATGCGCTCTTCGTTGAGCTTGCCCTTGTCGAGGCGGAAGTCGAGCTCGGGGATACGACGTAGCTTGAGCCGGCGCGCGAGCGCGTTGCGCAATTGCGGCGCAAGCTTCTTGAGCGGCCGAACGGTCTCCTTCTCGTCGAGCGTTTCGCCGACGACGGCCGGGGTCACGAGGATGCGCGCGTAGCCGTAGTCGGGGGAGAGTTCGACTTTCGAGAGATAGACGCCTTCGGGGCGCTCGTCGCCGGCCTCGGTTTCGAGGATCGAGATCAGCTCGCGGCGGATCTGCTCGGCGGTGCGGTCTCGGCGGAAGCCTTTCATGAACGTTGCCTATTGGTCAGACGCGTAGGACGGAGTCAAAGCTTCAATGGAAGCCGATTCAAGGTCGCGGCCGAGCCACTCGCCCGCGGCTTGCTCGACCTCCTCAAGCATCCGCTCGGCGTCGAGCGCACGCGCGCCGACCGCGGCGACCGAGATCTCGGCCCGATTGGCGCGGTCTTGGAAGTCGGTTTCGGCCACGGAGACGTTGTAGTGCTTGCGCAGCCGGTCCTTCAACGAGCGCACGACTTGTCGGCGGTCCTTGAGGGATCGAGCTTCAGAGAGACGCAGCTCTAGGGTGAGCAGAGCGACGGCGGACACTCGCTTAGCCTACAGGACGAGTTCTTGCGCGACCTCGACCTTACGGAAGAGTTCGATCTCGTCGCCCTGTTTGATGTCGTTGTAGTTGGCGAGCGTCATGCCGCACTCTTGCCCCGCGCGGACTTCCGAGACGTCGTCTTTGAAGCGCTTGAGCGAGCCCAGCTTGCCGGTGTGGACGACCACGTTGTCGCGGTAGAGACGAGCCCAGGACTTGCTGGTCGCCTTCCCTTCCTCGACGATGCAGCCGGCGACCGTGCCGATCTTGGAGACGCTGAAGACTTCGCGAACGGCCGCGCGACCTTCGGCCTCTTCCTTGATCACCGGCGCCAAGAGTCCGGCGAGAGCCGCCTTCAGCTCGTCTTCCAGTTCGTAGATGACGGTGTGCAGGCGGATGTCGATCTTCTCGCGATCGGCCATCACGGCGGCGCTGCGCTCGGGGCGAACGTTGAAGCCGTAGATGATGGCGTTCGACGCCATCGCAAACAGCACGTCCGATTCCGAGATGGCGCCGACGCCCGAGCGCAGGACCTGCACCTCGACTTTGTCGTTGCGCAGCTTGCCGAGCGTCTGCTCAAGCACGTCGAGCGAGCCCTGCACGTCGGCCTTGAGCACGACCGCCAACTCTTGCACTTCGCCGCGCTTGAGCTTGTCTTGGAACTGTTCGAGCGAGAGACGCGACGACTTGGCCATCGCTTCGCGCCGCTCTTTCTCCTCGCGGAACTCGGCGATCTTCTTGGCGCGATCGGTGTCGGTGACGACGGTCAACTGATCGCCCGGTTGCGGTACGCCTTCGAGACCGAGGACGACGACCGCGGTCGACGGACCGGCCTCTTGGACCTGCTCGCCCGAGGCATCGATCAGCGCGCGCACGCGACCGAGCACCGAGCCGACGATAAAGTCGTCGCCGACGCGCATCGTGCCGTTCTGGACGACGACGGTCGCGACCGGGCCTTGGCCGCGATCGAGTTTGGACTCCAGCACGGTTCCGATGGCCGGACGGTTCGGGGTGGCGGTCAGCTCCTTGAGGTCGGCGGTCAGCAAGACCATCTCAAGCAGTTGATCGAGGTTGGTTTTCTGGATCGCCGAGACGTTGACGAAGACCGTCTCGCCGCCCCAGTCCTCGGGCATCAGACCGCGGTCGGAGAGCTGTTGCTTCACCCGATCCGGCTGCGCGTTGGACTTGTCGATCTTGTTGACGGCGACGACGATCGGGACGTTGGCCGCCTTCGCGTGATCGATCGCTTCGAGCGTCTGCGGCATAACGCCGTCGTCGGCCGCGACGACGAGGATGACGACGTCGGTGACGCCGGCGCCTTGGGCGCGCATCCGCGTGAACGCTTCGTGGCCCGGGGTGTCGATGAAGACGATGCGTCGACCGTCGTGCTCGACCTCCGAGGCGCCGATCGCCTGGGTGATGCCGCCGGCCTCGCGGTCAGCGACGTTACTCTCGCGCAAGGCGTCGAGCAGCGACGTCTTGCCGTGATCGACGTGGCCCATGACCGTGACGATCGGGGCGCGGGTTTCAAGTTCCGCGTTGTCGTCGCTCAGGTCGACGCCGAGTTCGGCTTCTTCCTCGAAGGAGAGCTCTTCGACGGTCGCGCCGAAATACTTCGAGAGGTCCTTGATCGTGTCGAGATCGAGCGTCTGGTTGATGGTGGCGAACAGGCCGCGCTCGACCAACGCTTTGATGACGACGTTCGGCTTGATCCCGAGCTTCTCGCCGAGTTCTTTGACGGTCGCGCCGTCGGCGATGACGATCTCGGTGTTGGCGGCCTTCGGAGGCGCAGCGGCTGCGCGAGAACGCTCGCGTAGGATCTTCGCCTCGCGCTCGGCTTCCGGATCGCGGCGACGTTGCTGCGGTTGCGGACGACCGCGCCGGTGGTCGGGACGACCGCCCGGGCCGGGACGACCAGGGCCGCCGGGACGGCCGGGACCGCCGGACGGCATGCCGGGAACGGGACCGCCCGGAGCGCCGGGCGTGGGCCGCTGATAGATCGGTTGACCGGGTACGATCGACGGCTTCGCCGGCGGACGGCCGGGGCCGCCCGGACGTTGGCCGCCCGGTCTCGGACCGCCGGGAGCAGGCCGACCGGGACCGCCGGGCCGTGGTCCGCCAGGACGCGGACCTCCGGGACGAGCCTGAGGCGGTTGGGGACGGCCCGGTCCGCCGGGGCGCGCCTGCGGCGGACCGCCGGAAGGACGACCGCCGGCGGGACGTTGAGCGCCCGGCGCCTGCGGAGGACGAGCCGTTCCGGGTACGACGGGAACGGAGCGACGGATCGGCGGGGCGGGCGGAGAGCCGCCGGCCGGCCGAGCCGTCGGCAGCTTGGGAACCGGAGGAGGCAGGGGCGCCCCTGGAGGCGCGGCCGGAGCCGTCGGCCGAGGTCCGCGCGCAACGGGCGCGGTCGGGGCCGGTCTGGAAACGGGAGGACGCGGCGCGGTAGGCCGAGCCGGAGCCGCGGGCTTGGCGGCCGGCGGCTGAGGCGGAGCCGGTGCGGCAGGTCGAGCGACCGGAGGAGCCGGCGCGGCGGGCCGAACCGGAGGCGCGGGCGCCGCCGGAGCGGCCGGACGAGCGGCGGCCGGAGCAGCAGGAGGAGCCGCCGGGGGCGCCGCAGGCGCGGCCGGCGGAGCAGTCGGCGGAGCAGCGGGCGGAGCAGCAGGCTGAGCAGCAGCAGGAGCGGAAGCCGCGGGAGGCTTCACCGGCGCTGACCCGACCGGCGGCTTCAGCGGCGGACGCAAGCCGCCCACAGGCGGCTTAATCGGCGGACGCACGCTGCCTGCGCCGATCCGAATGTTCGGACGCGAGGCCGACGGAGTCGTCGGCGCCGAGGGAGCCTTCGGCGGCGGCTTAGGACGCGAGCGCTCTCGCGTCGGAAGATCCAACTCGGGCAGGGGGGCGGGAGCTTGGCTCGAAACGCGGTCCTTCAGACGCTCGCGAACACGATCGGCGACCACGCCGTCCAACGAGCTTGAGTGCGTCTTCTTCTCGGCTACGCCGACCTTCGGCAGCACCTCGATGATGGCGCTCGCCTTAACTTCCAGCTCTCTCGCCAGCTCGTTGATTCGAATCTTATTTGTGCGTGTCAAGACGCCTGTGCTCCTCCGCCGTTTCCCTAGTTACATCACGACTTTCCCTCGGTTGGATTTGGGGTCGAATCAGACGCAACCGCAGACTCTTCATCCGCCGGCGCAGATTGCGCTTCGGCGGGCGTGGCTGCTAGATCGTCTGCTCCATCGACAATTTCAGCGTTGGCCGTCTCGGCGACGTCTTCAACCTCGCCGAACTTCTCGGCCACCGTGGCGGATCCGTCTCTGATCGACGGCCGCTTACCTAGCGTATCAAATTCTTCCAAAGGGATTTCTTCGTCGTCATCGTCGTCGTCCGCCGCGGCGGCGTCGGCCGAAGGCAGTCCAGGCAAGACCGCGGGCGCGGCCGGACCGGCGGGCGCGGCTTCCTCGTCCGCCGGCGCCTCGCCTTCGGGCAAGTATTCGCCCACGGCGGCCCCGGGTTGCTCAAACTGCTGATAGTAAAGATTGACGGCGCCTTGGATCTCTTCGAGATAGGACGCTTCAAAACCTTCGATCGCCTGGAACTGCTCGGGCGTCATGTCGGCCAGCGCCTCGACGGTCGCTCGCTCGGCCCCCAACAATTTGTCGACGACCTGTTCCGATAAGCCGTAGTCGATCAAGACCGAAACCGGAGTAGCGGCGCCCGACATCGCGGCCATCGCCGCCTCGACTTCCTGCCGCTTCTCGTCTTCGCTCTTGATGTCGATACGCCAGCCGATCAACTTCGCGGCCAACCGGACGTTCTGCCCCTTCTTGCCGATCGCGAGCGAGAGCTGCATCTCGTCGACCACGACTTCCAGGTGCTGCGTCTGCGGGTCGACCACGATCACGCGGCTGATACGCGCCGGACTCAGCGCGCGGTTCGCCATTTCGACCGGGTCCTCGGAGAACTCGACGATGTCGATCTTCTCGCCGCGCAGCTCGCGGATGATCGACTGAACGCGCATGCCCTTCATGCCGACGCAGGCGCCGACCGGGTCGACGTCGCGATCGTTCGACTGGACGGCGATCTTCGTGCGCTCGCCGGCTTCGCGGGCGCAGGCCCGGATCTGGACGGTGCCGTCGTAGATCTCGGGCACCTCTTGCTCAAACAGGCGACGGACGAGTTCCTCGACGGCGCGAGAGACGATCACGGCCGGACCGCGACCGGCCTTCTCGATCGTCTTGATGATGATGCGCACGCGGTCGCCGGGCGAGAAGCTCTCAAGCCGGGACTGCTCACGACGCGGCAAGCGCGCCTCGGTCCGCCCCAGATCGACGATCAGGTCCGGCCCCTCGCTGCGCTTGATCGTGCAGGTCTCAAGCTGTCCGAGGCGATCTTCAAACTCAGCGCAGATCGTTTCGCGCTCGGCTTCGCGGATCTTTTGGAAGATGACCTGTTTCGCCATCTGCGCCGAGATGCGCCCCAGCCCTTCAGTGGGCTTGGCGATCCGCAACTGGTCGCCGACCTGGGCGTTCTTGTCGATCTTGCGGGCTTCGTTGATCGAAATATCCTTGGCCGGATTGGCGACCAGGTCGGTGACGTCCATCACCGCAAAGACGTCGACGCCGCCGGTCTTCTGATTGAATTCGGCGACCAATTCCTCGGTCGACTTGTAGTACTTCCGCGCGGCCACCAAAATGGCGTCCTTCACGGCGTCCAAGACGATCGTGGGATCGATATTCTTTTGCTTCGACAGCTCTTCGATTTGCGAGTAAATGCCTGCCATCTCAAAATGCCCGGTTCTGATATTTGCGTAGGAGACGCCGCGACCGCCTAGATTTCCACCACGAGGCGCGCGCCGGCGACTTGTTCAAAGGTGAAGCGCAACTCCTCGTCGCCGCCCGCGTCAAGGCCGATCAGCCCTTCGCGAACATCAACGATGCGCCCGGTCGCCTGCTTGCGTCCGTCCACTTCCGCGCGGAAGCGAACTTTGGCTTTCTTGCCGGCGAATCGCTCGAAGTCCTCCGTCTTGAGCAGCTTGCGATCCAAGCCTGGAGAAGAGACTTCGAGTTGGTAGCGGTCGGCGGGAACGACCTCTTCCACATCAAGAATGGCCGAAACCTGCCGCGAGACGTTCTCGCAATCGGCCAACTGAACGCCGCCTTCGCGATCGATAAAGATGCGCAGAACGCCGCCGGTCCACTCCACTTCAACCAACTCAAGACCTTCAGACGCAGCGACGCGGCGAGCGATCTCGCTCGCTGCTTCGACGATGTCGGTCTTGACCCTGGCCATTTCGAGCAACAAAAAAGTGGGCCGGAGCCCACTCGAAGAAATCGGCGATTTTCGACTTCTCGACGTTCCTCCTTATTCTATAGCCGTCTGCTTGGAAGCGCAAATTGACGCTCTCGACGAACGGTTGCTACCGTCGGCTCAATATGTCCCGTCAAGTCACTCTAAAAGGCAACCCGTTTACGCTCGAAGGCGAAGCGATCGAAGTCGGCCAAGCGGCCCCCGACTTCACGTTGGTCAAAAACGACCTCTCTGAGCTCAAACTGGGCGATACGTCCGGCGTTCGGATCTTCTCCGTCGTTCCCTCGCTCGATACGCCGGTGTGCGACCAGCAGACGCGGCGCTTCAACGAGGAACTCGCTTCCCTGCCCGGCGTGAGCGTCTATACCGTCAGCGCCGACCTTCCGTTCGCCCAGAAGCGCTGGTGCGGCGCGGCGGGAATCGACAAGGTCGTCACGGCGTCGGATTATCGCGACCGCAGCTTCGGCGCCGCCTACGGCACCATGATCAACGAGCTGAAGATCGATTGCAGGGCGGTGTTCGTAGTGGACGCCGACGGCAAGGTCACGCACGCCGAATACGTCGGAGAGATCGCCGAGCACCCGGATTACGACGCGGCCCTGGCGGCGGCGAAAGCGGCCGCTTAAAAGATTCGACCAGCCCTCTTTGTGGCGCGGGCTTCAGCCCGCAGTGGGGCTTTAGCCCCGCCCCAGGGCGAGTTGCGAAGCAAGAGCCCGTTGCTTAGCCCGGAGGGCGGCATTTCCTTAGCCCATGGCGCAAGCCATGGGAAACCAGTGCCACACAAGCCCTCTCTTCTATGCGGGATCTCCACCGTCACGGCTTGCCGGGACGATGGAGATCCCACTTCCCGAGACTTCAACCTCGTCTCCAATCACCGCTCGCGACGCATCACATCTCAACCGTGCTGCTTCTGGTACTCGCGGATCGCGACCGTCAGCGCCCGCAGATCCTCGCTGTTGTTGAAGAAGTGAGGGGAGACCCGCAGCCGCCCGTGTCGAGCGGCGAGAGCCACCCCTTGCGTCCGTAGCGTCCCTGCCATCTCCGAGACGTCGGCGTCCGGGAACGAGGCGGTCACAATCGGCGAATCGAAGTGCGGATGCAAGTCGTGCGTCACCTGCCCTCCCACGGCGCGCAGAGCCTCGCGCGTCTCCTCGGTCACTTCCGCGATGCGGCCGAACAGTTCATCGCGCCCAATCGAGAACATCAGGTCCAACACCGCTTCCATCGCGAACAACCCGGAGAAGTTCTGGATGCCGCCCTCAAGCTTGGCGGCTTCCGACGGCAGCTCGGCGTCCCCGTGGTGCAAGTCGTCGACCGACCGCCACTCACGGTGCGATCGCCAACTCGCGGCCACCGGGTGCAACTCGTCCCGAAACGCTTCCCGCACGTGCATGAACCCGACGCCCGTGGGAGAGCACATCCACTTGTACGCGTGGCAGATCAGCGCGTCGATCCGGTTCGTCTCGACCTCAATAGGCACCGCGCCGACGCCCTGCGTCCCGTCCACGACGAACCAGGCGGACGTGGGAGCGATCGCTTTGCCCAGTTCCTCCAGAGGCGGACGCAGCCCCGAGGCGTAGTCCATCGCGGAGACGAGAACGAGTCGCGTTCGGTCGGTAATCGCCTCGACGAGTCGCTGCGGGTCGAAGCGCATCTCGCCCGGTACGCGGTCGACCTCAACGCCGAGGCGCCCGAGCATCCGCGGAGCGTAGAGGTTGTTCGGGAACTCTTCGTCCAGCGTGAGGATGCGGTCGCCCGACTTCCACTCCATGCCGTACAGCAGCCAGGAGAGGCCGACGCCGGCGGACGGAATGAAGGCGACGTCCTCCCCTTCGCAGCCGACAAGCCGGCCGATCTTCTCGCGAATCCGGTCCGCCCGCGTGTACCAATCTAGAAAGTTGAGCGACGCCCTTTGATCGCGAGCGGCGAAGTGTTCGTCGAGCGCCCGGACGGCGACGGAAGGGACCGGGCCGAAGGTGGCCGAGTTCAAATAGACCCAATCGGAGAGGACGGGGAAGTGTTTGCGAACAGCGGACCAGTCTGTCGGCACACCTCAATGTATCCCAGGCGCGGCGCCCCAGGCCCGCATCCGAGGAGCTGTGCCCAAGGGCCGAACGCCACGCGGCCGGGCGACGAATCCGCCCCTCGCCCGTCCAAGGGAACAGATCCTTGTTTTCGATACACTTCGGGAGAGTTCCATGTCTTTGAGTAGGTCGTCTTTGAGTAGGTCGTCTTTGAGTAAGTCCTCTTTGACTACGTCCAGGAACGCGCGCAAGCGCTGGACCCGTCGTGAGTTGGCCGGGCTGTTCGCCGGCGGTTTGGCCGCGTCGGCGCGCGCTCAGTCGAGCGACTCGCGTCCCCCGAACGTCTTGGTCATGATGACCTCCGAGCATCGCGGCGACGCGCTCGGATGCACCGGCCATCCGTTGGTTCGCACCTCGGTCGTCGACCTTCTGACCAAGCACGGCGGCATTCTGCGAAACTTCTACGCCACTTCGCCGGCCGCGCGTCCCTCGCGCGCCTCGGTCCTGACCGGACGCTACCCGCATTCCCACGGCGTGCTCTCGGACTCGGACCAGCTCCCTGAAAGCGAAGTCCTCCTGCCGCAGTTACTGGCCAAGCACGGCTATCGAACCGGTCTGGCCGGAAAGCTGGACGTCGGCGAGAGCGAGGCGGCCGAGCTGTTCGATTTCGCGGCGGACGAAGCCCAGTACCGCGCCTTCCTCGCCGAGAAGCACCCGGCGACCAAGGGCAATGCGATGTCCACCGAGCTGGACACGCGCCGCCAATACCCCTGGCTTTGGGGGCGATCCACGACGCCGTTCGCCGATTTCCCCACCCAGTGGATCGGCGACAAAGCCGAAGAGTTCCTTCGCTCCGCGCCCAAAGACCAGCCTTGGTTCTTCCTGGCGGGTTTTCCCGGCCCGGCTCACCCCTTCGTCGTTCCGCCTCCGTGGGATACGCGCTACCCGGGATCGACCATCACGCTCCCGCAGTTGCCGCTGAACCGGCCGACGCCGCCGACCGCTGAGGACCGCGCGGCGCACTACGTCACACGCGACCAAGCCCCTGCCCTGCGCGAACTCCTGCAGCGCTACTACGGCGCCGTCTCCTTCGTCGACGAACAGCTCGGCCGCATCTTGAACGTCCTGCGCGAACTGGACGGCGTCGACAACACCATCATCGTCTTCACCTCCGACTTCGGCTCCAACATGGGCGACGGCGGGCGCATGCTCGGCGGCACGCCGACCGAAGGCGCGCTGCACATCCCCGGAGTGATCTACTACAAGCCCCTGCTGATGCCGACCATCGCCGAGCAGTCGATCGACTCGACCTGCCTCGTACCGACGATTCTCGACTTGGCCGGGCTGCCGATTCCCGACGGCTTCGACGGTCAGAGCTTGCGTCCGCTGCTGACGGAGAAGGACGCAAAATGGTCAGGCGCCGCCTACAGCGAACTAGGCTTCCAAACCGTACGGACGGAAGACTGGCGGCTCACGCTGCCGGGAGATCATCCGACCTGGGAGCCCCAGTTGTTCAGCGCGCGTGACCGCCTCGGCCGAGAAAATCTCTACGGCTCCCCCGACGCGGCCAAGGCTCAGAAACAACTCGAAGGAATGCTCTCGAAGTGGACCAAGAAAAAGCCGCCCGCCGTTCGTATCTAATCCCCCTACTGTCGCTGCTGGTCGGATCCGCCTGGGCGCCCGGCTCTCTGCCTGCCCAAGACTTGATAGACCCGACAGACCAGATGGCTCCGATCGAATACACGCTCCGATTCCCCGCTCCCCACACGCACTACGTCGAGGTGCAAGCCGCCTATCCGGCGACCGGCGACTCGCTCGACCTGATGATGGCCGTCTGGACGCCCGGCTCCTATTTGGTCCGCGACTATTCGGGCAAAGTCGAGTCGGTTCGCGTATTGAACGAAGGCGCCGCGATCGCCAAGACGGACAAGAATCGCTGGCGGGTCCAAGCGCCGGGGGACGAATCCATTCGAATCGCCTACCGCGTCTACTCGCGCGAAATGTCGGTCCGCAACAACTGGGTGGAAAGCGACTTCGCGATCCTGGTCGGCGCGGCCACGTTCATCACGGCCGTCGATCCGGCGACCGACGCGCCCGCCGAGGCGGCGCACCGGGTCCGCGTCGAGCTGCCTGCGGGCTGGGCGGAGTCGCACGCAGCGCTCCCGGTCGAGGGCGGCGCCTACGTCGCGGAGGACTTCGACGAGCTGCTCGACTCGCCGATCCTGGCCGGAGACCTGGCGGTCGACCGTTTCAATGCGGCCGGGGCCCCGCACGCCTTGGCCCACGTCGGCGACTACTCATTGGTCGACCGCGAACGAGCCGTGGAAGACGTGCGAAAGCTGGTCGAACAGCACGTCGAATTCTGGGGCGTGCGGCCGTATGAGCGCTACAGCTTCCTAAATGCAATCACGGAATCGGGCGGCGGGCTGGAGCATAAAAACTCGACGCTGCTCATGGCCAAGCGCTGGTTCATGAGGTCGGAGAAGTCCTACAAAGGCTGGCTGAAGCTCGTCAGCCACGAGTTCTTCCACACCTGGAACGTCAAGCGCCTCCGTCCGCGCGCGCTGGGGCCGTTCGACTACGAGCGCGAAATCCGCACCGAGAGCCTGTGGATCGCCGAGGGCTTTACCTCCTACTACGAAGCGCTGCTGATGCGCCGCGCCGGACTGATCGACGACGCAGAGTTCCTCGACTACCTGTCGGACGACGTCAAGGCGGTCCAGACCACGCCCGGCCGGCTCGTCGATCCAGTGACGGAAGCGTCCAAGGACGCCTGGGTCAAGGCCTACAAGCGGCACGAGGCCACGACGAACCAGACCGTCAGCTACTACTCGAAAGGCGCGGCCATAGCCTGGCTGCTGGACGCCCGCATCCGGGCCGCAACGCGCGGCGAGAAGAGCCTCGACGACGCCCTGCGCGCGGCCTACGCAAGCTACTCGGGCGAGCACGGCTACACGCCGGAAGAGTTTCAGGCCGTCTTGTCTGAGACCGCGGGCGAGGACCTCTCGACCTTCTTGGACGAGGCGTTGAACCAAGCGAACGAGCTCGACTACGCTCCGGCCCTCGACTGGTGGGGCTTGCGCTTCAAGACCAAGGAGGCGGATCCAGACGACGGACCGCCCGCCTGGCTGGGCGCGTCGTTCGACGAGCGCGAGGGCCGCGTGTGGGTTTCCCAGGCGAAGACCGGAACGCCCGCCCACGAAGCGGGGCTGAACGTCGGCGACGAGTTGTTAGCGATCGACGGCTACCGCGTCCCCGCGGGCGAACTCGAAGAGCGGCTAACAAAATATCGGCCTGGGGCGGAGCTGACTCTGCTGCTCTCTCGACGGGAGAAGATCCTCGAACTACCCCTGACCGCCGGCCAAGCCCCGGCCGAAACATGGGAGCTGGAGGTCGATCCCGAGGCGGGCAAAAAGGCCCAGAAGCGACTCCGCGCCTGGCTCGGCGAATAGCCGACCAAACCCACTCGACGTAGCGCACGGCTCCAGCCGTGCCGCCTTGCTCGGTTACCTATCCGCTGGGCAGTACACGACGTGGCGCACGGCCATGCCGTGCCGCCTTCGAGCCGTGCTCGAAGGTCTCGCGCGACCTCTCACCGCCCTAAGGAAGGACCGACTACGGCCCGTCAGGATAAAGTCGCTCCTCTTCATAAAACGCCGTGCCGAAACGCCGCCCGGCAATCGTGACCCCAGTCGACACGCTTCCCCGGATGCGAAACGTCGCGCCGTCGGCGGGCAATCCGTCGTTAGTAATCACGGTGATCGTGCCGGTCTCGTCGGCAAAGTCGTAGACGCCGAGCGAGAACAACCCGGAACCGCCGGAAGCGGTTCCCTCGATCTCCAGCAACTGCTCGTGAAAGCGCGCCGGGTCGGCCACGATCTCGGCGACCGTCGGGATCGCGTCCGGCTGATTGCAGGCGGCCGCGGCGAGCAGCAACAGCACGAACAGGCGTCGCATGCGTTCAGCATACGCGGCTATGCTGTCGGGATGCGACGGCGAACTTTCCTAGCCACGACCGCGGGCGCCGCGGCGGCCTGTGCTTCCCCGGAGGCGCCGGAAACTCCGCAGGCGCCGGAGCCCTTGGCGGTGGTCGATACGCACATTCATCTCTTTGATACCGAGCGGGAACAAGGCATTCCGTGGCCGCCGAAAGACGACCCGATCAAGTACCAGCGGACGCTTCCGGATCGCTTCCGCGCGACGACCCAGGCGGCGGACGTCGAGGGGCTAGAGATCGAGGGGGCGATCGCGGTCGAGGCGAGTCCTTGGCTGGAGGACAACCGCTGGTTGTTGGAGGCGGCAAATACGGACCCGATCATGGTCGGCGTCGTCGGCAATCTAGAGCCGGGGACGGACGACTTCGCGCCGATGCTCGAAGAGCTGGCGGCCGATCCGCTCTTCAAAGGCATTCGCAGCGGCAACCTGTGGGGGCGAGACTTTCACGCCGGAGTCCAATCCGAAGCCTACGTGGCCGACATTCGGCGGCTGGCCGAAGCCGGACTCTCGCTCGACTCGGCCAATCCGTCCGTCGGACTCCTGGAAGACGTGATCTCACTCACCGACCAGGTTCCCGAACTGACCGTCGTACTCGACCACCTGCCCAAGCTGTTCCCCCCGCCGGAGCAAACCGAGCGCTACCAGGCCGTCCTCCAAGAGATCCAAGGCCGTCCGCGGATCTTCGTCAAGGTCTCGGCCGTCCTTCGCCAGGGCGAGGGATACGAACTCGAGACCTATCGCGAGAAGCTCGACGAGATGTGGGAGACCTTCGGCGAAGACCGGGTGCTGTTCGGCAGCGACTGGCCGAACAGCCTTCCGCTGGGCGAGTACGGACAAGTGCTCGGGATCGTCGCCGACTATTTCGCGGAGAAGACCGAAGAGCAGCGGGCGAAGTATTTTCGAGTGAACGCGACGCGCGCGTATCGCCTCGGCTAGCGATGTCGCCGCCTGAGGCCTGAGTTCATTTCGCCGTAACGGCCGCAAGGTCCCGATCGCGACGCCCATGGGTTCCCCAACAGCTTCCAATCGCCCCAACGGCGCACGAATCACCAACGCTCCTTGGGCTCGAGCAGCTCCCTTGGGGCTCCCGTTGGTTCTCGTCGGCTTGGTCGGCTTCTGGAACCTCGGCGCTCACGGCATGCTCATCTGGGACGAGGCCGAGTACGCCTCGCTCGGACGATCGCTCGCGAACGGCGAAGGCTATCAGATCAGCGGCGTCGTGAACGCGATTCGCCCGCCGCTCTTGCCCCTGAGCGTAGCCGCGGCATTCGCCGCAACCGGCCTCCAAACCGACTGGACGGCCAAGATTCCGATCGTACTTTTTGGACTAGCCGCGATCGTCGCGGTCTACTGGATCGTCCGTCGGCAGTGGGGCCCTTGGCCGGCCTTCGCCGCCGCCTGGAGCCTGGCCGCATTTCCCGAGTTCGCAACCAGGCTAGTGCTCTTGTTGAGCGAAGTCCCGTTCATGGCCCTCTACGCCGCGGCGCTGTTCTCTTTCTATGTGGCCTTTCAACGAGGAGGCCAGTGGTTTTTCTGGGGCTGGGCCTTTTTCGCGCTCGCCCTCTCGACTCGCTACACGGCGCTGCTGTTCGGACCGACGCTGATCCTCGTCTTCCTCTATGAGTGCGTTCTCGATCGGAAGCGCGTCCTGGAGCGGCTGCGCTCGCGAGCTATCTGGGCGGCGCCTTCGATCGCCCTGCTGATCCTAGCTCCGTGGTACTGGCGCCAGTGGCTCGTCTCCGGCGATGCGCTCGTAGGCGTCAAATACGCAGCTACGCAAATCCCGACCTACAACGTCGCCGCAATGCCTTGGTGGTTCTATTTCGCCTCGGCTTTCCCGGCGATGACGGCGGCAGGCGCGCTTCTAGCCGTCGGCGGCCTGACGCACGGCGCCCTCATCGCCAGAAAGCGACTCGCCGTCTACGCACTCATCGCAGCGACGGTCATCGTCGGCTGGCACACGCGCTACGACTACAAGGAAGTACGCCTGGTCACCGCCGCGCTGCCCATGCTCGCCGTCGGCGTCGGTTGGGCCGTAAAGGCGTGGACAGATCGCTGGAGCACGCATCGCTTCGTGAAGGCGATCCCGACTCTGTTGCTGCTTCTCATGACGGCGCAGAGCATCCTCGCAACCGGCGCGCAGTACCGCTTCGCGCGAGCGCTGGGCGAGCCCTCCTTCGTCGATGCGATGACCTTCATCCGCGGAGCGACGGACCAAGACGCGACCCTGATCGCACCGAACCAGCCTCAGGCTCACTGGTACTCTCAGCGCCGATGCCTTCCCGCCCCCGCGACGCCCAAAGAGTTCCGGCGACGACTAGACGAGGCGGACTGGGTCGTCATAACGAACTTCGAGCGCGGACAACCGCCCTACCTGAGCGAAGCGGCCAAGGGACTCAGACCAGCGGATACTTTCCAAGGAAGCGCCCGCATCTTCAAAGACGACCGATACAAGACCGTCCTCCTACGCTCCGAGTGGGTGCGGGCCCAAATAGACGCCGCCGAACCAAAGCCCTAGGCGCGGGACGCGGCCTCCGTCAGTCGCGGCACTCGTCCGGGCTGCCGCACGAACCATCCCCGGCGCGGCTTAGGGGGCTGCCGCTGCTCACGTTCCACACCGAGGAATAGCACCGCTAAAGCCATCAGCGTGAAGTTGAAGTACATCGGGGTCCTCCCCCCTATTATCGTCCTCCGCCCGGAAAAGGCCAGCCTAGGTTTGTCACGAGGTAGCGAGCAGCAATGCAGGAGAGCCGTCAGTGCGATGCGCACGACGAATTACGTCCCGGCCACCGCCCACCGGCAGTACGGCAGCTCGATCCGTCAGAGCCCGGTACGTGAGTGCCGGGTCCCAGGGCGATTTGCGAAGCAAGAGCCCGTTGCTCAAATGTAGGGACTCGGCATGCCGAGTCCGCCCCATGCCGCAAGCCCCGGAAACCTCAACGCAACACGGGCCCGCTCCCGAATCGATCAACTCTTTCACTCCCCCGAATCAAAGCGGCAACACGTCGATCGAATCGCCCGCGCTCCAAGCATCGCGTCCGCGTTCGGCGACAAGGTAACAGTTAGCGCGCGCCGCGGAAACCAAATCCCCCGACCCCTGCCAGTGGATCCGCTCGACCCGAGCGCCGGCGTAGTCCCCGGACAAACGCGCCGGCAAAAAGCGCGTGAGCGCCGGGTTGTGCGTGAAGTCGTGAGCAAGCCGCGCTTGGGTAAACGGCAACGTCGCCTCGGCGCGCCCCGCCAGCAAGTCCAACGCGCTGCGAGCGAACACCTCAAAAGTCACCATCGTCGAAATCGGGTTGCCCGGCAGGCCGAACACCGGCTTCCCCCGGCACGTCCCAAAGACCAACGGCTTCCCGGGTTGGATGGCGACCGCCGTAATCAGAATCTCCGCGCCCAACTCGGCCAACACCTGCTCGACGAGATCGTACTTGCCCATCGAAACGCCCCCGGAGAGCAACAACATGTCCGCCTCAAGCCCCTCCAGGATCAAGCGACGAGTCGCTTCCAGTTCGTCGACGGCCACCGGCAGTACCACCGCCTTCCCGCCCCGCCGCTCAATCTGAGCCGCGATCGAATGAGCATTGGAGTTTCGGATCTGAAAATCTTTTGGATCCTGATCCAACTCGACCACTTCGTCTCCCGTGGAAAGCACAGCCACGCGCGGTTTGCGAAACACCTCCACTCGTGCGGCCCCCACCGAAGCCAACAGCGCAACGGTCGGATAGTCGATGCGGACGCCGGGCTCGACCACCACGGCGCCCTTCGCGCCCTCCGAGCCCTTGGCGACCAGATTCCTTCCCGGAGCAAGACTCGACTCCAAGACCACGTGGTCTCCGTCGCGCTTCGAATACTCGACCATCACCACGCAGTCCGCGTTCTCAGGACCCGGCGCGCCGGTCATGATCTCAACCGTCTCCCCCGGTCCCAGCGAAAAGCGCGAAGGCTCGCCGGCGCGCGTCTCGCCGATCACGCGCAGTCGCGCCGGAGCCGAACGTAGATCCTCGGAGCGGCATGCAAAGCCGTCGCGCGCCGAGCGATTGAACGGCGGATAGTCGCGATCCGCCCGCACCGGAGCGCTCAAGGTACGGCCTACGGCGTCGGCGAGCGGAACGGTTTCGCTCGCGGGCTCAGGCCCCATCGAGCGCACGGTTTCCAAAATCCGCGCGCGAGCGTCTTCAAACGGAAGCAGTTTCATAACAAGCCGCGCTCCCCGAACCAAAAGCACGGGCGCACAGGATTGAATGATACGCCAGTTTTCGGCGTAGCCGTGATTAAGTCAGCCGCGCAAATTCGGAGCCTTCACGAATAATCGTTTCGTCTCGCTCCGGCCCGGTCGAAACGCAACCGATCTCGACTCCAATCTGCTCTTCGAGGTACTTCACGTAGTCCTGCGCCTTCTGCGGCAGCTCGGAAAACTCGGTCACGCCGACCGTCGAGGTATGCCACCCCGGACGCTCTTCGTACACCGGTTCGACGTTCTCGTACACGTCCGACAACGCCGGCATCGCATCAAGCTTTTCGCCCTTGTACTTGTACCCCGTGCACACCGGAATACTCTCCAGGTAGTCGAGCACGTCAAGCTTGGTCAGCACGACGGAAGAGAAGTGGTTCACCGTATGCGCATACTGCATCAACGGAATGTCGAACCAGCCGCAGCGTCGCGGACGCCCCGTCACGGTGCCGAACTCATGGCCCGCTTTGCGCAGTTCGTCTCCGGCGTCGCCGTGGAGTTCCGTCGCCATCGGTCCGCCGCCCACCCGCGTCGCATAGGCCTTGGTGATGCCGATCACTCCGTCGATGCGTCGAGGCGAAACCCCGCACCCGGTGCAGACGCCGCCGGCCGTCGCGTTCGACGAAGTCAGGAACGGATAGGTGCCGTGGTCGATGTCGAGCATCGTCCCCTGCGCCCCTTCAAACAAAATGTTCTTGCCCGAGCGAATCTCGTCGTTCAGCAGCTGGATCGTATCGCAGACAAACGGCCGCAGTCGCTCGGCGTAACCCAGGTACTCCTCAAGGATCTCGTCGATGTCCCAAGGCTCGTGGATCTCAAGCGCCTCCGCGATGCAGTTCTTCTCGGCCGCCAGCGCGCGGAACTGATCCGGGAACGTATCCCAATGCAGCATCTCGACCAGCCGGAAGCCGCGCCGCGCGATCTTGTCCTCATACGCCGGCCCGATGCCGCGCGAAGTCGTGCCGATCTTGACCTTGCCTTCCTTGGCCTCGGAGGCGCGCTCCATCATCCGGTGGTACGGAAAGATCACGTGCGCCCGATGGCTCACCGAGAGGTGCGACTGCACGTCGGCGCCCAGCGACTCAAGCGTCTCAATCTCCTTGAGCAGCGCTTTCGGGTCGATCACCAGACCGTTGCCGATCACGGCTCTCTTGCCGCGCAAGATGCCGGAGGGAACAAGCGAAAGAACGTAGTTCTTGTCTCCGACCTTTACCGTGTGCCCGGCGTTGTGACCGCCCGCCGCACGCGCGCAGACGTCAAAATTTTCGGCAATCAGATCAACGATCTTGCCTTTACCTTCGTCGCCCCACTGGGCGCCTAGAACCACTACGTTGGCCATACGAAACCTTCGTCTCCCCGAGCGGGGAGACCACTATGCTGAATCCTCTGTATTTCCTGGGGTTGTGAACGGAAAGAGGGGAACTCTCTCTTGCTCGGAGCTTTCTCCGATCATAACCCGAAATCAGGCGCCCAAAGGAGGATCTAGTGGCGGCCGGTCTTGCGCAAGATGAGCTGATAGTCGCGATGAACGACTTCAATCTTGTCCCGAAAGGCCTCGGTGAAGAAGTCGGCGGCGGCTAAAGGGCGATCGGCAATCGGCCGCGTGATCTCCCAGGCGTAGTCGTCGAAAACCATCAGCCCGCCCACCTTCAGCAAGCGCCAGGAGAGCACCGCGTCTTCAAGCACCGGCCCGGCACGGTGGTCGCCGTCGATGTAGATCACGTCGTAAGCGTCCAGCGGGAGCCCGCGCAACTCCTCTTGCGAGTAGCCGCGAATCAACTCCACGCGATCCGCCGCTCCGGCCGCCGCGACGTTGGCCAAGAAGCGCTGCTTGACCGTCTCCCCAATGTGGTCCTGGTAGGGGTCAAGACAAGTCATCTTCGAGCTCGGGTCCGTCAGCACGTTTTCAAGCATCCAGACGGCCGACCGGCCTTCGAAACAACCGATCTCGAGATAGCGCAGTCCAGGCCGGCCTTTGAGCCCTTCGAACGCTCGGTCCCAAACGGGGATGTTGGGGGAAAACCAGTCGCGCTCTTCGTCGAACTCGTACGCGCCGCGGTACGGATCTTGCGGCGTGTCGGCGCGAACCAGCGGCTGTACGGCGGCGTCGATGTCGTAGCGGCGGACGCCTTCAGCCGACTCGCTCGCGGGCGAAGACGGCGGCGCGGGCGGCGATTCGGACTCGCACGCGACGACCGCCGCCAACAGGGCGACCCACAACAGTCTGTGAAACATCAGCGAACACTCCAGCGGAAATAGGCAGGCGGCCCCCTAGCGTAGACGATCGAACGGCCGGGCGCACTCCAAACGCGTATGAGAAAATACGGCCGGCGCGTTCGTCGATGAAGCTGCTGCGATTCCTATTCCTCGTCGGAGCCGTCGCGGCCGTCTATTTCGTCATCCGCGACTACCAAGACTCCAGCCGCGCCGTCATGAACGCCTTCGGCGTCGACCCTGAAACGCTCTCGGCCGACGTCGCCTCGCGCTCAGGCGCCTGGACGTGGAATCAGAGTTCCGAAGGCGCCGCCAAAGTCTCCGTTTCCGCCGACGGCTTCCGGCAAGCCGTCGAGGGCGACGGCATGGAGCTCACCGGCGTCCAACTCCGCATCTTCGACGAGGACGACGCCGCCTTCAATCGCGTCGAGACCGCCGCGGCCGTCTTCGACGTCGCCGCCGATCGCTTCGAGAGCCGCGAGGAGACCGTCATCACCCTCGGCGTGCCCGCCGACCAACCCGACCTGCGCAGCCCCGCGCTCACCCGAATCGTCACGCCCAGCGCCGTCTTCGATACCAAAGCAGGCGCCGGACGCACCGAGGGAGAGACGCTCTACTACTTCGACGGCGGTCGCGGGCGCTCCGTCGGCGCCTCCTATGACTCGGCGCGAAAGTTCTTCCACATGGAGTCCCAGGCGCGCATCGAGCGCTTCCCGGCCACTGCCGGAGGGACCGGAACGCTCATCGAGGCGGGCGAGCTCTTCTACCTGGAAGACGAGCAACGCGTGGACCTGCGCAACAGCGCATCCCTGACCCGAGGCCAACGCCGAGTCGACGCGGCCGAAGCGACCGTCACGCTCGTCGACGGCGGCGTCCGACGGATCGACGCGCTCGAAGCCAAAGGCGTCGACGGATCCGAGACGAGGCAAGTCCGCTTCGAGACGCCCAAGCTCACCGTCTACTACACGCCGGAGCAAACCATCGAGCGCGCGCTCGGCTCCGACGGCGCTCGTCTGCACTCGGTCGGCGTCGCCCAAAAGATGGACGCCGAGGGCCGCGAGATCGACATGCGCTACCGCACCCCCGAAGGGGCGACCGAGAGCGAACTCGACGAAGCCTTCTTGAAGGGAGCCGCCGAGATCCGCGTCTCGCCGCTCCAACTCGGAGCGGAACGACGCCGCGTCGCGTCGGAATGGATCCGCCTCAAAATGAAGCCCGGCGGCGAAAACCTCCAGCAGGTCGAAACCCTCGAGCGCGGACGTGCCGAGTTGACCCAACCTACCACCGGCGCCCGACGAACCCTGGACGCCGAGCGCATCCGCGCCGACTACGGCCCGCGCAACGTCATGACCGCCCTGGCCGCGCAAGGCTCGGTGGAACTGGTCAGCTATCCGGCTGAAAACTCAAAGCCGCCCCTCAAGAGCTGGAGCGGCGCCATGGAGGCCGACCTCGACCCCGAGACCGGCGAGATGCGCCGCCTCAAGCAGTGGAACAAATTCCGCTTCGAACAAGGCGACCGGAGCGGAGACGCAGGCGAGGCCGACTACGACCCTCGGGCGCGCCTGATGACCCTGACGACGAACGCCCGCGTCTTCGATCCCTCCGGCAAAGTGTCCGCGCACCGCATCGTGCTGGCCGAGGGCCAGGGCCGCATGGAGGCGGAGGGCGGCGTCTCCAGCATCTACCGCGAACCAGGCGAAGGCGATCAAGCCGCCGGTCTCTTCGCATCGTCGGAGCCCGCCTACGCGACCGCCGCCACGATGACCACCGACGACAAGACCGGCCTCATCGAATACCGCGGCGAGGCGCGCCTGTGGCAGGGCGCCAACCGCATTGAGGCCGAGGTCATCCGCATCGACCGCAACGCCAAGCGACTCTGGGCCGAAGGCTCGGTCGTCTCGTTCCTACGCGAGGAAAGCGAAACCGAAGGCGCGGAGGGCCGACTGATTGAAGTCCGCGCCGACCGCCTCGACTACGCCGACGCCGAACGCATCGCAAAATATCGCGGCGCCGTGCGCTTCAAGCGGGACGCGCTGCGGGTCGAATCAAAGGAACTCGACGCGCAACTCGCCGAGCGCTCCAAGGACGACGAAGCAGGCGCTCTAGAGACGGCCGAAGCGCGAGGCGAGGTCGTCATCCGCGACCTACAGACCGGTCGCCAAGGACAGTCCGCCTACGCCCTCTACCGGCCCGAGGAGTCGAGCGTCGTCCTGCGCGGCGAGCCCGCCGTCGTCTCCAACGCACAAGGCGAACAGACGCGCGGGGCTGAATTGACCTACCTGATCGACGGTGATAGCCTGCGGGTCTCCGGTGACAAGAAGGAACGCGCGTATACTTATCGTCGGAAACGTTAGCCGCGATCGCTGCGTTAGAAGTTATTGATGGAGACTCTTCGGACAGAACAACTCTCGAAGAGTTATCGCGGTCGAAGGGTCGTCCACAACGTCACGCTTTCAGTCCGCCAAGGCGAAGTCATCGGCCTGCTCGGCCCCAACGGCGCCGGCAAGACCACCTCCTTTCGGATGATCGTCGGCTTGATCGCGCCCGACGACGGCCAGGTCTTTCTCGGCGACCAAGACATCACCTCGACTCCGATGTACCAGCGCGCCCGGATGGGGGTCAGCTACCTTCCGCAGGAGCCGTCGGTATTTCGGCGTCTGACGGTCGAGGAGAACATCCTGGCGATCCTCGAGACGTTGCCGCTGCGCCGTCGCGAACGCCGAGAACGGATGGAGAGCCTCATCTCGCAGCTCGGTCTCGATACGGTCCGGCGCAGCCTCGGCGATCAGCTCTCGGGCGGCGAGCGACGGCGCGTCGAGATCGCCAGGTCGTTGGTGATCTCGCCGCGCTTCCTGTTGCTCGACGAACCGTTCTCCGGCATCGACCCCAAACAAGTCATCGAGCTCCAGGGCATCATCAAGCAGTTGCAGGACAGCGGAATCGGGATCGTGATCACCGATCACAACGTGCGCGAAACGCTCACCGTGACCGATCGCGCCTTCATCATTCACAACGGCGAAGTCTTTCGGTCGGGATCGCCGCACGAGTTGCAGGCCGACGCCGACGTGCGTCGGGTCTACCTCGGCGACAACTTCGAACTGCCGGCCGCGCTGCGCGAAGAGAAGCCTCGGCGACGCGCCGGGTAAGCCTCAAGCTACGCCGAGTTAAACCTCCCGCTCCGTCGCTGTCGATACCATGGATGTGGTGGCTGGTGTAGTGGCGAACTCGGAATCCATTGCGACGCTATTAGTCTCGTGCAAAGACCGCAAGGGGATCGTCGCGGCCCTGGCGCAGACGCTCTACGGGCACGGCGCCAACATCCTCGACGCCGATCAACACTCCGATCCCGTCGCCGAGATGTTCTTCCAACGGATCCGTTTCGACTTCGGCGATCTGCACACCGACCGCCGCACGCTCGAGCAAGCCGTCTCCGAGGTCGCCGAACGATTCGGGATGACCACCCGCTTGGAGTACGCCGCCAAGCCCAAGCGCGTCGCCCTGTTCGTCTCCAAGTACGACCACTGCCTCGTCGACCTCCTGTGGCGCTGGAAAGCGGGCGAGTTGCCCTGCGAGATCCCCTTGGTCGTCTCCAACCACCCCGATCTCGCCGCGACCGTAGAGTCCTTCGGCCCCGAATTTCGCGTATTGCCCGTCACCAAAGAGAACAAGGCAGAGCAAGAGCAGGAGCAGATCGAGCTGCTGCGCGAGCACGACGCCGACCTCGTGGTCCTAGCTCGCTACATGCAAATCCTAAGCGCGGACTTCCTCCGCGACGTCGGCTGCCCGGTGATGAATATCCACCACTCCTTCCTGCCGGCCTTCATGGGCGGCAAGCCGTACCACCGCGCCTTTGAACGGGGCGTCAAGCTCATCGGCGCAACCGCCCACTACGCGACGTCCGACCTCGACGAAGGCCCGATCATCGAGCAAGACGTGGAGCGCGTCTCGCATCGAGACTCGGTAGCCGATCTAATCCGCAAAGGCCGAGACCTAGAGAAACTCGTCCTGGCGCGCGCCGTCCGCTCACACCTGGAAGACCGCATCCTCACCTACGCCAACAAGACCGTCGTGTTCGAGTAGGCCGCCTCAAGCCTCCGTCTCAAACAGCGCCTGCCGATCAAACCCAGGAGGCAGCTCGGGCGCAACGATCGTCCGGATCACATCGAGATTCTCAGCCGGACGCAAGGTCTTGTCAGGATCAGGTCCGTCAGCGGTTTCAAGCAACAGTCCCGGCGATACGAACCGCCGACCCAGCGCCGGTACCCCCTTCAATCCGTGCCGCAAGGCGAAGCGCGCACGGTAACTCTTGCGACGCAAGCCGTCGACGACGCCTGGCCTCCGCTCCGGATCCTGCAGCTCGAAACCGAAGTCCCTCAGCTCGGCGCCGATCAGTCTCTCCATCCGAGCCAACTCCTCCGGCTCATAGGCCGAAGCCCAGCGGCCCAGCGGATTGGAACTCCCCTTGAACGACGAGTTCGGCTTCCCCACCGAACCGATCGCGACCCGGTCGATCCGCTCCTCGTCCAACGGCGCGTCGATAAACCGGCTGACGCGTTCCATCGCACCCGTCCGGTCGCCGACAATCTCGTCAAAGCGAAGCTCCATGTAGTTCTCGCCGAGCAGCCGACCTTGGCGCCGCGTCTCCGAGACCACCCAGGACCAGTAGAGCGCCGCCGCGTCCGAGAGCCGATCGCTCTCCCAAGGCCACGGACGAATCCAGCCCTGCCGCACCATGGAAGCGGCTACGTCTCGCCCGTCGCGCACCACATGGATCACCTTCGCGCCGGGAAAACCGCGCCGGATCGCCTCAACGGCAAGTCCGTGTTCCGGCGTCGAGTCGGCCCACCGGACCGCGCCTTGGCGCGCGCAGATCTCGCCCATCATCGCGCTCAAAAACTCCGCCGTCGACGCCGACTTCAGGACGATCTCTCGCAGCTCGGACGCCGACAAGCCCGTACGCCGCGACCACTCCCCGCGCAGCCAAACGTCAAGAAAACTCTGGCGGTCCGCAGGCGTCGCCAAGTCTCCGAATCGCGGAGCGATCAGCGTATAGGCGTGCGACTCCGAGCGGTAGACGGCAAAGCCCCCGGCGGAGAAAAGCCAACAATGCACCAAGGTCGTTCCGGAGCGCGGACAACCCACAATGAAGACAGGCGGCTGCATACTTTCGGGGAGTCCTTTCGCAGCGTCGAAGAGCGGCGGGAAACCCCTCTCAACTATATCGGCATCCAGGATCGGCATCCAGGCGTCCGCTCCGGTCGCGCTTCAAGCTACACTGGCCGGGTGCCGTCCAAAGCCCTGACGCCCGCGCAGATCGAGTTCCTGCGCAGCTTTGACACTCCGACCGTTTGCAACGTCATCGAACTCTACCGCCTGCGCCCCCAAACGGCCGGCTACATGGATGCCCGCATCGCCTGCTGCTACCCCAAGCTCCCGCCGATGATCGGGTACGCCGCAACCGCCACCTTCCGCGCGGCCGCCGCCCCCATGAGCGGACGCGAGTACGGCTCGCTCGACGAACAGATCAGCCGCTTCGACGAACTGCCCGGCCCGCCGGTCGTCGTCTTTCAAGATCTCGACAGCCCCTCGGTCGCGGCCACCTTCGGCGAGGTCATGTGCACCAGCTACCAGAGCTTCGGCGCGGTCGGGCTGATCACCTCCGGCGCCGGACGCGACGTCGAGCAGGTCGGCTCGCTCGAGTTCCCCGTCTTTTGCGACCGCATGATCTGCTCGCACGGCTACCCGCACATCATCGACGTCCACACCCCCGTCAACGTGGGCGGACTCACCGTGGCGCCTGGAACGTTGCTTCACGGCGACGCAAACGGCGTCACCGATATCCCCGAAGAGATCGCGGCTGAAGTCGGCCCCGTCTGCGAAGAGTTCTGCGCCTGCGAAGACATCCTCCTCGACTATTGCCGCTCCGGCAAGGTGACCCCGAAAGGCTACGCCGAGGCCCGAGCCGAACTGAACGCCGCGGTCAAAAAGCTGGGTGAAAGGGTCCGCAAAAAACGAGCCCGCTAGCATGGGAGAGAAGGTCGACTGAGGCCCGTCCGCAAAGGCGCCGATCCTATGTGAAAGGCTGCCGTGCAGCCCTTCCGGCTCAGGCTTTTACCTCACAAAAGGGCCTCATTCCCTATGCTAAACTCGCCAAAGCGGATGTCTATGTCAGCACCCCCGATGGATGCTGCGGCAGCGGTCTCAACCCCGGCCAAAGCCGCTTCGCAAAGCACTCCGGCGAAGTCGATCGCGTTGGTGCTGCTTTGCACCGTGATCGGCGCGGCTGCGCAGATATTGCTGCGAATGGGCGCCGAGTTTATCGGCTCCGGCGAAGGTATCGTCAGTCTGCTCACCAACTGGCCGTTGATGGGCGGGTACGTCTGTCTCGGCGCCAATACCCTGCTCTTGGTCATAGCCCTGCGTGAGGGGCAGCTCTCGGTGCTCTACCCGATCATCGCCCTGACCTACGTCTGGGTGGCGGTGCTCTCGCCGATGTTCTTCCCTGATTCGCTGAACGCGTTCAAGGTGATCGGCATCTTCTTGGTGGTCGGCGGCGTGTCGCTAATCGGCGCCGGGAGTCGACGATGACGACGCCGGTCTCTTCGATGCTGTGGGTGTTGCTGGCCAGCGTGATCGGCTCGGTGGCGAGCGTGTTCTTGAAGGCCGGCGCCAACCATCTCCATCGCGACAAGGCTTCGCTGCTCAAGTCCGGCAAGCGGTTGGCCGTCGGGGTCGCTCTGTTCCTCCTCAGCTCCGTTTTCTACGTGTGGGGCATCAAGGACGGCAGTCTGACCGTGCTCTATCCGCTGGTAGCGCTGGGCTACGTCTGGACCCTGATCTGGTCCCGTCTATTCTTTGACGAACCCATCAATCGCCAAAAAATCTACGGCGTAGCGCTCGTCCTGGTCGGCGTCGGATTCATCGCCGCCGGCAACAACTAAGCCAGCCTTCCCCCCATCCTCACCGCCCAGCCGTGAGGGCCCATAAAGAATCCAACGACCATCCGAATCCCCACGACCACGACCCTCCAATTCAAATTCTTCACACCCCCTGAGGGACTGTGAAAAAAGCAACGGCGGTCGGATCCGTCAGAGCCCGGTACGTAAGTGCCGGGTCCCAAGGCGATTCGCGAAGCGACAGCCCGTTGCTCAGCCCGGAGGGCGCCATTTCGTTAGCCCATGGCGCAAGCCCTGGGAAATCAATACGATAAAGGCGATTCGCGAAGCAAGAGCCCGTCGCTCGGCCTCTAGGGACTCGGCATGCCGAGTCCGCCCGGCGCAACCCCCCCGGTAAATCATCCCAATACAGCCCCAATCTTCTCTCGCGGGGTCTCCCTCCGCCTCCAAGCAACTGGAATCCAACGCCTCTCCCCCTCTACACTCGCCAAAGTGCGATCTCGTCTCGGCGCCTTCCTATTCCTATTACTCGCCACCTCCCCGACGTCGCCGGCGCAGGACTTCTTCGAGTGGACTTCCCTGCCCGAGTTGCCCGAACCGTTGGGCGTGGCGAGCCCGTTCGTGGCCGGCGCCGAGGGCAAGCTGCTCGTCGCCGGAGGCGCCCACTTCGAGGTCTCGCCGTTCGCCGGCGGGACCAAACTCTGGATCTCTCGCGCGTGGCTCTATGAAGCCGAGACCGGCGCCTGGCGAGCCGTCGCCGATCTGCCGAGCCCCCGAGCCTACGGCGCCTCCGTTCCGCTCGAGAACGGCACCGCCTGGATCGGCGGCTCCGACGCCGAGCGGCACTACCCCGACGCGGCCCGCATCTACTTGGACGGCGCCGAACCCCGCTATGAGACCTTGCCCCTGCTGCCCGAGCCGGTCGCCAACCACGCGGCGGCTCGATTCGGATCGGTGATCTACGTGGCGGGCGGTCAGGCGGCCCCCGATTCGACCGAGGCCTACCGGCGCTTCTGGGCGCTCGACGTCGCCGACGACGTTCGCGAGTGGCGCGAGGTGGAGCCGTGGCCGGGTCCTGCCCGAATTCTTCCAGTGATGGTCGCGCTCGACGACGGCGTCTATCTCGCCAGCGGCGCCGAACTGCTCTCCGACGACGAGGGCCGACCGACCCGCCGATTCCTCACCGACGCCTACCGCTACCGCCCCGATCAGGGTTGGAAGCGCGTCGCGGACTCCCCCCGGCCCGCCGTCGCGGCGCCGGCGGCGTCCTGGGGCGGCGAGCACCTCTTCGTCTTCGGGGGCGACGACGGCGCGCTCTTCTTCCGAGCGCCCGAGCTAGGCGACGAGCACCCGGGATTCCCCCGCCAGGTTCTCGACTATCACTCCGTCACCGACACCTGGACGCCCCGCGGAGAGGTACCGTTCTCGCTCGTCACCACGACCGCGCTCCCTTGGGCCGACGGGCTCGTGATCGCAAGCGGAGAGGATCGCCCCGGCCACCGTTCGCCCGGCATCTACCTCGGACGTCCCGCGGAAGCGGAGGCGCGTTTCCGGCCGCTCGACTACGCCGCTCTGATCGTCTACCTGGCGGCGCTGGTCGGGATCGGCTTCTACTTCTCGCGCGGAAACGTCACGACCGACGACTTCTTCCTCGCCGGCCGAAGAACGCCTTGGTGGGCGGCGGGCCTCAGCATCTACGGAACGCAACTCAGCTCGATCAGCTTCATCGCGATCCCGGCGAAAGTCTATTCCACCGACTGGGTCTATCTCCTCGTCCAAGCGTCCATCGTGCTGGCGGCCTTTCCGGTGGTCTGGCTCTATCTGCCGCACTTTCGGCGCACCAAGATGACCTCGGCGTACGAGTATCTGGAGACGCGCTTCAACGGCGCGGTGCGGCTCTTCGCATCGGCGTCGTTCATCCTGTTCCAACTCGGCCGCATGGCGATCGTGCTCTTCCTGCCCGCCATCGCCCTGTCGACCGTGACCGGCATCGGCGTGGTCCCCGCGATCCTCGTCATGGGAATCTTGGCGACGCTCTACACCGCCCTCGGCGGAATCGAAGCCGTCATCTGGACCGACGTCGTGCAAGTCGTGGTGCTCTTGGGCGGCGCCGTCACGGCGTTGGGAGTCGCGCTCTTCCAACTCGACGGCGGGCTGCCCGGCCTCTTCGCCCAAGCGGCCGAAGCCCAGAAGCTGCACGTCTTCAACTGGACCTGGGACTACACGACGGCGGCCGTCTGGGTCGTCCTGATCGGCAACCTGTTCAACAATCTGATCCCCTACACGTCGGACCAGGCCGTCGTGCAACGCTACCTCACGACGCGCACGGAGAAGGAAGCGGCGCGCGGCATCTGGGTCAACGCCGCGCTCATTCCAATCTCGACGCTGATCCTGTTCACGCTGGGAACCGCGCTCTGGGCCTTCTACCGGCAGCAACCGCAGGACCTGCTCCCGGGACAGCCCACCGACTCGATCTTCCCCCTATTCATCGCCCAGCAACTGCCGCCCGGCGTCGCCGGACTGCTCATCGCGGCCGTCTTCGCCGCTTCCATGTCGACGCTCGATTCCAGCATGAACTCGGTGGCCACCGCCATCACGACCGACTGGTACGGACGCTTCCGAGCCGCCGCAAGCGACCGAACCAAACTACGCGTCGCGCGCGGACTGACCCTTTTCCTCGGCGTCATGGCGACCGGAATCGCCCTGACTCTGGCGACCTTCGACGTCGGATCGTTGTGGGATACCTCGCAAGCGATCATGGGCCTGCTGGGCGGAGGTCTCGCCGGACTCTTCGCGCTCGGGATCTTCACCAAGCGGGCCAACGCAACCGGGGCGATCATCGGGGCGGTCGCCAGCGCGCTGGTCCTAGCCTGGGTGCAGCGAGCGACCGACGTCCATTTCTTCCTCTACGGCTTGGTCGGGATCGGAACCTGCTTCATCGTCGGATACAGCGCCAGCCTCCTGACGGACAATCCTGACCGGCAATCGTGAAGCATGATCGTCGGAAACCTTCGACCAGCGAACGGGGTCTCTAAGTCCGTGGGTAGGTTTTTCTTCGCGACGCTCCTGGCGGCTTCGCTAGCCGTAGGAGCGTCCCAGGCTGCGGAGGTCATCCGCGGACGAGTCGTAGCCGTCCAGGGCGGACGCACCGTTCCTCTCGCCAAGGCCCTCGTCAGCGTCGAGCGCCAAAACGGGCGCGAAGTGCTCACCGCCACGCGCTCATCCGCCGACGGGACCTTCGAGCTGCTCGGCCCCTTCAGCGGAAACGTAACCGTCCGAGCGAGCAAGACCGGCTACGACGCATTGATCCGCAGCTCCCGAGACGGCGCCGCCGTCCTCGACTGCACCGCCGAGTGCGGCCCCGTCGAACTCACGCTCTCGCCCGGCGCCGTCGTTTCGGGCGTGATCACCGACGACCTCGGCGAACCCGTCCCCGGCGTTCAGGTGACTCTCAACGACGAACGCAATCGGCCCTCGCGGCGCGGACGCGGACGCGGCCGAGGAGGAGAGCGGACCGACGATCGCGGCCAGTTCCGCATCTCAGGCATCGTGCCCGGCGTACACGAGCTACGCGCCGCCGCCCCCTTCCGAGGTCCGGCCGACGTCCGCTATGAGATCGATCCCGTCACCGTCGAACTCGAGCCCGGCCAGGAACTACAAGTCCGCCTGACGGTGCGACGAGTCGAGTACGAGTCCTATCGCGTATCAGGCGTCGTCACCGGCGTCGATCTCGACCCCGAACGCGGCGGACGACTGATCGCCCGCGCGGCCGGCCGCCCGACCAGAGACTTCCGTCGCGGCGCGCAAGCAACCGCGGTCGATCCGCAGGGACGCTTCGTCTTCGACCAACTGGCCCCAGGCGACTACACGTTTGCCTTCGCTCCGGCGAACCGAACGGGCCCTCCTCGCGGTCGCCGCAGGTCGGGTGCGGAGTTGGGCAGCGCCTCGATCAGCGGCGAGACCAACGGCCTCGCGTTGGCGCCGGTTCCCAGGGCCTACGTCTCCGGGCGCATGGAATGGGACGACGAACCCGACAGCCGCGGCACGCTCTACCTTCGTTCGCTCGACGGCCGAGGGAACGTCATGCTGACGGCGTCCCTGCCCGACTTCGAGTTCCGAGCCGACGCGTCGCCCGGACGATACCGGCTGCAAAGTCGCTCCAGGGACGCCTTCGTTCTGTCGGCCTCCGTCTCGGGACGCGAGCTCGCAAGCGCCGAGTTCGAGATCCCCGAATCCGGTCTGGACGGTCTGACCGTCGTCCTCAGTCGAGAGTTCGCGACGGTCGAAGGCGTCGTGCGAGCCCCATCGGGCGAGCAGACCGAAGGCGCGCACTATCAAGTCGAGCTGCGCGGCCCCGGCCCGTCGCGAACGACCGAGACCGATCAACACGGGCGCTTCCGGTTCGAAGGGCTGACGCCGGGCGACTACCAGGTCGGCGCCTGGACCGGTGCGCCGCCGGATGAAGAGAACTGGCGGCCGTTTCCCGTCGAAGCCGGAGCCCGCATCGAGCTGGCGATCACGGCGGAGGTCGGGCGGTGATTCGACTCCTCTTGGCGGCTCTGCTGTGCGCCGCGTGGCTACCTGCTCAGGAGGGTCGACTCTCAGGCGTCGCCCGCGAGCCCAACGGCGGACGCCTGCTGCCGAGCGTCGAACTGACCCTCGTCGCAGACGAGGCGAGTTCGCAAGTCCTCTCGGCACGAACCGGCGCCGACGGCCGCTTCAGCTTCGAGGGCCTGGCCTTCGGAACCTACACCCTGTCGGCCCGCAAACCCGGATATGAAGCCGGCAAGCCCGCCACCCGCAGCGTCGCATTGACCGAGGCCGAACCGGAAGCCAAGGCGGATCTCATCCTGCGCAAGTCAGCCGTACTGGCCGGCCTCGTCACCGACCCCGACGGCCAACCGATGGCCGAAGTCGCCGTCGAACTCTACCGCTGGCAAACCATTCGCGGACGACGACGCCTCGTGACCGCGGGCAGCTCCACGACCAACGATCTGGGCGAATTCCGCATGCACGGCCTGGCGCCGGAACGCTATCTCCTGCGGGTCAATCCGCTCACGCTGTTCGGCATCCAGGGGGTCTTGGCGTACGAGTACGAGCCCGCCTACTACCCCGGCGGAACCTCCCCCGCGAGCGCGGCGGCCGTCCCGGTGGGCTGGGGATCGGAAATCGTCGGACTCGACATACAGGTCCGCTACGCGCCGGCCACCGCGATCGAGGGACAAATCTTCACCGCCGAAGGCGAGCCTTGCGCGCAATGCCTCGTAAGCGCGATCGGCGAATCGAACGAAACCGCGGCCGCCGTGACCGCGCGCGCCGACGGCAGTTTCGCGCTGCGCGGCCTCGCCGAGAGCAACTACCGGCTGGTAGCCATGCCTCGCCGAAGAGGCGGCGGCAACTCAGTGCTCGAAGCGCGATTGACCAAAGAGGAACCGCTCCAAGTCGCCATGACGCTGAGTCCGGCGCGCGAGGTGAGCGGCCGCGCGCTGCTTGGTCCCGACGCCGAATCTCGCGAACCGATGAAGTTCGGCGTCAGGCTCGACGCGGTCGCGGGAGCGCAGTTCTCGCGCGGAAGGCCCGCTCAATCCGTCGCGTCGGCCGACGGCACGTTCCGCATCACAGAAGTCGTTCCCGGCGAATACGACGTATCCGTATCCGGACTGCCCGACGGCGTCTACCTGGACTCCGTCCGCCTCGCCGGTCGCATGCTCCCCGGCTTCACCCTGAACGTCCCGAGCGACTACGACCTAACCGACGTCGATCTCCGACTCGCCGACGACGGCGCCGAAGTCTCCGGAATCGTCGCGGCGGAAGGACGAGCCGAAGGCGAACCGCTCGCACCCCCAGGCGTCGTGGCCTTGATCCCGCTCGACTACGGCGCAGGCGGGCGTTATGAGTTGCTCGCCTCCTATCGTCCCGCCGACGGCCAGTTTCTCTTCAAGGCCGTCCCGCCCGGCGACTACACCTTGATCGCCGTGCCGACCAGCAACCGCTTCGACCTCGGCGAACCCGCCGACGTCGAACTCCTCCGGCGCTCGGGCGAGCGCCTAAAAGTGCGCGCCCGCGCAAGCATCGAGTCCAACGCTCCGTTCCTGCCGAATCCCGACTAGGCCCCGACTAGTCGGCGAGCTTGAGCAGCAACGCCCAGAGCCGCTCGACATGCCGCTGCTCCGTACTCACCTGCCCGACGGCGGCGCGAATCGTAAACCGGCCGTTCAGCTTCGTATGCGAGAGCAGGAACTCGCCGGAGTCGTTAACCTTCTCCATCAGCCGTTCGTTGTAGGCGTTGACCTCGTCCTCCGGCATCCCCTCCGGCCGCGCCCGGAAACAGACCAGCGAGAACGGGACCGGCGCCAAGTTCTCAAACCGCGCGTGCTCTTCGATCCGCCGCTCCAACCACCAAGCCGCCTCGCAATGCCTCCGCAGCAACGCCTCGATCCCGCGACGCCCGAAAGCCCGCATCAGGTAGTACAGCTTCAGCGCGCGAAACGGCCGTCCCAGCGGAACCGAATACTCCATCAGATTCACCGCGCGCGGGTCCTCCGCACTGCGTAGATATTCCGGCGTCAAGCTCAGCGCGTCACGAAAGACCTCCGGCCTACGCGTCCACGAACACGAAAGCCCCATCGGCGAAAACATCCACTTGTGCGGATTCATCAAGTACGAATCCGCCCGCTCGACGCCCGCAAAATGCCCGCGCATCTCAGGCAACATCGCGCACGGCCCGGCATACGCCGAGTCCACATGCAGCCATAGCCGATACCGCTCGGCGACGTCCGCAATCGCCTCCACCGGATCGACCGACGACGTGGACGTCGTACCGATCGTCGCGCAGACCGCGATCGGCTGCAGCCCGTCGGCCAGGTCCTTCTCGATCGCCTGCTCAAGCGAGTCCGGGCGCATCTCAAACCGCTCATTGACGGCGATCTTGCGGCAAGCCTCCCGGCCGTGACCGAGCGCGAGCATCGTCTTCTCAATCGAAGAGTGCGCGTGTTCGGACGTGTACATCACCAGCCGATTCAGATCGAACTTCTTGGGATCACGAGCGCGAAGTTGCTCGCGAGCAGCGATCACGGCATGCAGACTCGCCTCCGAAGCCGTGTGATGCGTCACCCCGAACCAATCCCCCGGCAGCCCGAGCCACTGAGCCAACCACGAGAGCGTCACCTGTTCGAGCTCCGTCGACGCCGGCGACGTCCGCCACAGCATCCCGACGTTGTTGAGCGACGCGGAAAGCGTCTCGCCCAACACGCCCGGCCCCGATCCTCCGGCCGCAAAGTAGCCCATGAACCCCGGATGCGCCCAATGGAGTACGTGCGGCATCACGTCGCGGTCCAACTCCGCCAGAATCTCCGAAGGCGCCGCCGGCTCGTCCGGCGCCGAGGCGGGCAACTTGTCCGCCAGCTCCCCCGGACGCACACGAGGCACGACCGGACGCTGCTCAACCGAGGACCGATACTCCGCAATCCAGTCAGCCAGCTCCTTGGCGGCCTCACGAAACTCGTCCGGCGTCAGATCGCGGTCCATGGACTTAGAATAGTCGGCAGTGGAGCCGCTGATCCTAGCCGCGGTTTTCGGCCTAGCCTACTGGGCCTGGAAACGGCCCGCGCGCGGTCGCTGCGCGCGCTACGGCCCGGCTAGCTGCGAGCCGGTTCGTCGTCGTCGATGACGATATCTTCAGGCTGCGTCCAAACGATCTCGCCGCCTTCAATCCCCACAATCGGGTTGCCAAGCGCCTTGTGAATACGCAACTCCCGATTGACGGCCTGCTGAAACAGCTCGCGGATGCGGTCGCCTTCCCGAATCAGGAAATCTTCGCCGAGGTCAACTTCCTTGGGCTCGGAATCGCTCCCAAGCGTCTTCGTCGACGACTGATGCAACGTGCTCATAACGGCCCGAGGCGATCCGTACAGGATGCTCTCTATCTGAATTATCGTACACGGACCACGTTTGGGCCAGCGGCCGGTACAACTGGAAGAAGTTCTTCACGGTCCGCAAGTACCGCCGCTGGATGTCCTCCAACGGAATGTCATGTCCGCCCGCCCGCGTGCGAACGCCGACACGCTCCATCGAAAGCTGCCACCGCGACAGCCACACAAACACCAGATGGACCGAGTACCCTTCCCCAATCCGCTTCTTCAACCACCCCGCGTACGACCGACTCGAAAGCGTCGTCTCAAACGCAAACGAGCGCCGCTCAGCAGCCAACTCCTTGAGCCGCGTCAGCATCAGTCGCCCGGCTTCGATCGAAACCGTCTCCGGGTTGTACGCCGAGAGCCCTTGCGCAATCACGTCCGCGTTCACAAACGTCGCCACACCGAACTCGCGCAGCAACGCCGGCGCCAACGTCGACTTCCCAGCCCCGTTCGGTCCGGCCAAGACGATGATCTGCGGCTTCGTATCCAAGACTTCCGCCCCCTGCTTGATACAATACGCCACGTTCGAATTTCTTTCATAAAGGCCACCACATTATGGGCATCCTAGACTTCCTCAAAGGCGAACTGCTCGAGATCATCGAGTGGACCGACGACTCCCGCGACATCCTCTCCTACCGCTTCCCCGACGAAGACAAAGCCGTCAAGAACGGCGCCCAGTTGATCGTCCGCGAATCGCAAGTCGCACAGCTTATCTACGTCGGCGAATTCGGCGACCAGTTCGGCCCCGGCAAGCACACGCTCTCCACCGAAAACATCCCCATCCTCACCCGGCTCAAGAGCTGGAAGTACGGCCTCGAGTCGCCCTTTAAGGTCGACGTCTACTACACGAACACCAGGCTGTTTACGGGCAACAAGTGGGGCACCTCCAACCCCGTCATGATGCGCGACGACGACTTCGGCATCGTCCGCGCCCGCGCCTTCGGCACCTACGACTTCCGCATCATCGACGTCCAAACCTTCCTCCGCGAAGTCGCCGGCTCCGACCACACCTTCCGCCTCGACGAGTTCGCCGACACCATGCGCTCGCGCATCGTCAGCGTCTTCTCCGACGCCATCGCCACCTCCAAGATCCCCGTGCTCGACGTCGCCACCCAATACTCCGAACTCGGCGACGCCCTCCTCCCGCTGATCAATCCCGTCGTCGGCGCCAAATACGGTCTCGAGATTTCCAGCTTTATCGTCGAAAACGTCTCACTCCCCAAAGAGGTCGAAGAAGCCATCGACAAGCGCTCCTCGATGGCCGCCGTCGGCAACCTCAACGACTACGTCAAATTCCAGATGGCCGAGGGAATGGCCGAAGGCGGCTCCGGCGCCGGCGGCATGGCGACCGAGATGGCCGTCGGCCTCACCATCGCCCAGCAGATGATGCAGCAACACGGCGGCATGCTCTCGAACACCATGGCCAACCCGGCCGTGCAACCCGTCGTCGCCGACGCGGTAGCCGGCGGAGCGGGCGGAGGCGCGGGACTCCCTGAAATGCTCACGCCGCAACAAGTCGCCGCGGCCCTAGGCGTCAGCGAAGCCGACGTGCTCGCCATCGTCGACTCCGGCGAACTCAAAGCCAAAAAGATCGGTTCAGCCGTCCGCATCAAACGCTCGAACCTCGACGCCTACTTGGCCGACTAGTCCACTGCTGCTCAGCGATGGACGATCAGATCCAAGCGATCCAGAAAGACTCCTGTCCGGCCTGCGGCGGCAAAGCCGTATGGACGCCGGCCAAGCAGGCCCTCGTTTGCCCGTATTGCGGCACCGAGGCGCCGATGCAAGTCGATCCCGCCTCCGGCCAAATCGAGGAGATCGACCTCGTCTCCACCCTCCGCGAGATGCCCGAGGACCTACGCGGCTGGGAGACGCCGGTCAAGACCGTCAAGTGCCGAAGCTGTCACGCCGTCACCGTCTTCGACGCCGTCAAGGTCGGCAAGAACTGCGATTTTTGCGGCTCGCCCGAGCTCGTCGACTACGACGAAATCAAGTCGCCCATCCGCCCCCAGAGCCTGCTCCCCTTCAAGCTCGATAAGACCCGCGTCCGCGAGGCGATGCGCAAATGGTACGCCTCCAAATGGCTCGCCCCAGGCAAGCTCAAAAAGAGCGCCCTCATCGATACCGTCCACGGCGTCTACCTCCCCTACTGGACCTTCGACGCCCAAGTCGAGGCCCGCTGGACCGCCGACTCCGGAACTTATTACTACGTCACGCAAACCTTCCGCGACGCTAACGGCAACACGCAGACGCGCCAAGTGCAAAAGGTGCGCTGGCGCCCGGCCTCCGGCCACGTCAGCCATTTCTTCGACGACGAACCGATCCCCGGCACCCAAGGCGTCCACCCGGAACTACTGCGCAAGGTCGAGCCGTTCCCCACCCACGACCTAGTCCCCTACGAGACGGCCTATCTCTCCGGCTTCGTCGTCGAACACTATCAAGTCGTCCTCTTCGACGCCGCCCAGCAGTCGCGCCTAGCAATGGACTCGAAGCTACGCCAAATCTGCGGCTCACAAGTCCCCGGCGACACCTACCGCAACCTCCAGGTCTACCCCGAATACTCAGGCCAAACCTTCAAGCACATCCTCGTCCCAGTCTGGCTCCTCGTCTACGACTACGGCGCCAAGTCCTACCAAGTCGTCGTCAACGGCTACACCGGCCAAATCGCCGGCGAATACCCCAAAAGCTGGTGGAAGATCTTCTTCCTAGCCCTAGCCGCTCTCCTAGTCATCGCCCTATTCATCCTCGCCAACCGATAGCCGCCTGTCACAGGCAACCCAGCCACCGGCGATTCCGCACAACCACCCAACCCAACCGCGCCGTGCTCCTTCAGAGCCGCATGCGTAAGCTTGCGGTCGAAGCGACCTCGAAAGCTGATCCCTCGCCGATCTACCCAGCAGATTCGCGAAGCGAGAGCCCGTTGCCCTCTCTTCTCTTTCGCCGTCACCGCGCCCGCCGCCAGTCGGCACATAATAGACCATGCCCGATCGAAACTATTTCAACATCACCCTCGTCCTAGCAGCCGCCCTCCTATCAACGTCCCCGGCCCTAGCCCAAAAATTCCCTCTACACGAAGTCAGCATCCAGGGCGCCGAGCGCCTCTCAGCCGGCGCCGTCATCATCGAATCCGGCCTCCGCATGGGCGCGTCAGTCAATCAGTCGGACTTTGAAGCGGCCGCTGAGCGACTACAACAGACCGGTATGTTCCGCTCCGTGCGCTTCGCATTCCAACCCAAGACGGTCGAAGACGCGCCCGGCTACTCATTGACCTTCCGCGTCGAGGAAGTCGACCAACTCCGAGCCGTCGTCGTCGACATTCCAGCGCTAACCGGAGTCGACGTATTCGCTCAACTTCCCGAAATCGCCCCCTTCGCCCATCCCCAGATCCCCGACACGCCCGAAGCCAACGCGTACTATCGCACCGCGCTCGAAAAACTAACCGCCAAAGAGACCGGAGCAGGAGAAGAGATCTCTTCAGACATCTATAACGACCTCCAAACCGGCGAACTCATCTATATCTTTCGGCCCAAAGTCCTACCTCGCCTAAAGAGCTTCCATGTCGAGGGAACGCAGGCCCTATCGCCGGACCGAATCCACGAAACCATCGACGATCTCGTCATCGGCGAAGAGTACACTGAGCGCCGCTTCCGCCAATATCTAACGGAAAACATCTTGCCTCTCTACGGCGAGCTAGGTCGATTGAAAGCGAAGTTCGTGGAGGTCAAAGCCACCGCTCCGACCACCCCGGGCGGCGCTCTCCAGGCGACCGTGCGCGTCGAGGAGGGCGGCGAATACCAACTAACCGACGTGGAGATCGCCGGCGACCAAATCGACGCCTCCGCCATGCGTTCCATCGCCGATTTCCCCGTCGGCAAACGAGCCGACCAAACCAAGATCGATCGAGGCCTCCAAGCCATTCGAACCGAACTGAGCCGCGACGGCTACCTGAACCCGCGACTCGCGGTCCGGCGAAGCTTCACGGACGCGGACCTTCAAGTCGCCCTACGCCTCGACGTCGACCGCGGATCACAATTCACCTTCGGCGCGCTCACCCTGATGGGCTTGGACGCAAAGGCCGAAGCCGCGGCCCACAAGCGCTGGCGGCTGCAGGAGGGCGATCCGATGGACGCCACATACGTCGACGAATTCCTCAAAGACGTACTGCAACGAGTCAAAGCCACAGGCGTCGCACAAGACATGAAGGTCCGCGAATTCACACGCATCATCGACCTGACCCTCTCCTTCCGCTAGGAATCCACGACACGCCCAACGGCGGTCGGATCCGTCAGAGCTGGGTACGTAAGTGCCCAGTCCCAAGGCGATTTGCGAAGCAAGAGCCCGTTGCTCAACCCGTTGCCCTGTAGGGACTCGGCATGCCGAGTCCGCTCTGAGCAATGAACGGGATACAAGCCCTTTCTCTCGCGACGTAAGCTGCAAGGCGATAAGGCCCATCTCGAGAGCACCCATGTTGACGTGACCGATATGATGAAGCATTCGGCATGGCAGCGGCGAGGTATCAACGGCTCAAGCTTCCATTGGTAGTCGCGGCTGCCGTAAACGCCCTCGGGCTCGCATGGTCTTCCTTGCCTGTCGAGCTTCAGCTGTATTGGGGTGACCAGTTCCTCATTCGACTCCTCCGGTGGATAGGCGAACCCGCGGGGATGGTCACGCACTGGGCAATCGCCTTTCTCGAACTGCGCCCGATCTATGACGTGGAGATCCCGTATCTTCACGGCATGGCGATGGACTTAATTGCGCTTGCCGTCGCTTTCACATGGTTCTTGGTCGTCGCTGTACTTGCAAGAGCATTCGTTGCACGACTTCTCGATTGTGTTCAGCAAGTCAATCCCACAAGATGAACCCCTGAGGAAACAGGAGTCAGGCCACACCCCTAACCAGCCCGAGCCGGCGAACCGTATCGGCAGTCCCGCGCTCTCCGCCAACGCATCGACGCCATGTGAAAAACGATTCACCAGAAGACCGACCGCCTCACGCCCCCTCAAGCCCATCAAGGTAATCACAAACCGCCCCCACCCCAACAACATCCCCAAGATCAATATCGATATCCAACAAGTTAACCTCGTGCATAATCTCGCATCGCTCGCCCACCGCTTCGCGCGGCACGATCACATGGAACGTATGCGCCGCATCGCGGCAAGTCGCATACACGCAATGACTCGTACTGACGCCAGCCACGATCAGCGTATCCACTCCCAGCGCAGCCAGGTTCTGCAAAAGGTTCGTGTCCTTCAAAGCCGACGCATACTTCTTACGAACAATGCGCTCAGTCGGGCGCCGTTCCAGCCGAGCATCGAGCTCATAGTCTCCCTCGTCGGCCGCCTCGCGATGGACCTTTCCCGCCTTCCGGTCATGCGGGGAAGGAGGGTCGGCCGGGTCATAGTCATAGGTCGTGAAGAAGATCGGAATCTCGGCTCTGCGAGCATGCTCCAGCAAGCGAACCGCCGCCTCGACCACCGAATCGACCGAACTCCCCAACGGATAACAATCAGGCTTCGTCCACTTTAGAGCAAGATCGATCACCACCAACGCCGGCCGCTTTCCGAACCCCGTTCGCCCCGCCCAGTTCAACTCTTTGTACCGTTCAAGCAACTCGGCGAGATGCGCCTTGAGCGGCCCGCGCAACTCGTCCGGCAACCGCAACTGCTCTGAGCCGGACGACGGCGTCTCCTTGTGATCGGATGGGGTCATCTCTGTGCAAGCTCCATGGAGACAGAATGTTCTCACGCCTGTCCATGCGGGGTAAACCGTCGCCTCGAAGACCGCCTTTCGCTAACCTTCCAGAAAGAGGGTGCGCCCTCCGCCAACCGATCGACGCCATGCGAAAGGGATTCACCAGAAGACCGCCGGCGCCAACGCCCGACCCGGCCCCAACCGCCAAGAACTACATCACGCCCGGCGGCCTCCAGCGCCTCAAAGACGAGCTCCAGTTCCTTCTCAACAAGGAACGCCCGGCCGTGACCAAGGTCGTCTCTTGGGCCGCAGGCAACGGCGATCGCAGCGAGAACGCCGACTATCAATACAGCAAGCGCCGCCTGCGCCAAATCGATAGCCGCCTCCGCTTCCTCACCAAGCGAATCCACGCCGCGGAAGTGGTCGACCCGGCAACTCCAAGAACGGGTCAGGCGGCCGAGCGCGTGTTCTTCGGAGCGACCGTTCTCTACGCCGATGCCGCCGGAACCGAACACACCGTGAGCATCGTAGGCGCCGACGAAGTCGATCTCAACCGCAACCACATCAGTTGGGTGTCCCCCTTGGGGCGCGCGTTGATGAAGGCGGCCGAGGGCGATCAAGTCCCTCTCCAAGCGCCGAGCGGCAAGACCTACCTCACCGTGCTGGAAGTCGACTACGAGCCCATAGCGGTCGAACCCTTCCGCGAGCCGCTAGGAGCCGAATCCTCATCCGAGGGACTGAACCCAGCCCGCTCGCCGGACGAAGACTAGCGAGTCGCGGCGGCCTCGTCGCCCATCGCATCAACAAACTCCGAATAAGGCACGGGCGGCCCGTAGGTCGGCGCAATCGTCTCGACCGCAAGCGACATACGTTCGATCTGATTGAAGAAACTCCTCATGGCCGGAGTCGGCTCGTCCGGCGGAGGTTCATGCGTATTGAAAAGCTCGGCCTCGAAAGCGATCCTCTCCTCGGGCAGATAAGCCATGAGCATGCCGGAAACATGTTCGAGCGGCTGCACATAGTAGATCCGCAAAATACGCTCGTTGTCCGTGATCACAAAGTTCTCGTTGATCGCTTCCCAGTTATACCCCTCGGCCAACTCCGTCGGCGGCGCCAGCGAGGTCAGGTCCGGCCCGACCGATTGAGTCCGATAGTTCAATACGTCCCGATTCAACATATCGATGTTGTTCCGGTGCGTAACAATCGTCGACCCAATATGTAGGTAAGTACGCAGTCCTCCAATGGAATCAAAATGGGGGTGCGAACTAATTAGCCACCGTATCGGCTTGTCGGGCGCCAATTTCACGACTTCTTCAATCACCGCCAGGCTACGCTTCTCGTTGATCGGCGCCTCAAACACCGCCACCCAATCGGCGAACTCCACCATATAGCTGTTGATCGGGCCGCCCCCCAGCAGATAGACGCCCTCCGCCATCTTCTCGACAACCACAATTTCCGGGTCCGGTTGAGTGGAAGGCTGCAAATCGTCCGGAACCGGAACCGAACTCGGGCAGACGTTCGGCCGAACGTCCGGAAACTCGCCGCCGTAAGCATTGTGCCCCGTGCTTTCGTTCGCGAATTGATAGTTATCGTCCCACCCCTGATGCGAGTGCCAAACCGTCGGCCACTTTACATCGCCGAACTGCTGCTGATTCGTGGACTCGTGTTCGATATTGAAGTCGCCGAGCACGGGCGAATGCACCATCACGTGGATGCGCTGGATCTGATTCTGCGGATTGATCGTCGCATCCACACGGTACTTGCCGAGCATGGTGATCGACACCACATGCATCTTCGTCAGATTGACGACGTTGCCGTCGCGCCCCATCTCAATCTGCTCCCAGCGCCAGAACGCCTTGGGGTCGGCGCCGGGCATGCGGGCGGCCTTCAGGAACCCCGGCGGATTGAGCCAGACGTCGAGCTGCCAACGCTCCGCAGCTTCCGCCGTGGCGGCGACCGGCGGCCCGTCGCCGTCAATCGCCCAGGCCCTGTCGCCCTTCACCACGAAGGTCTGACGCGTGTGCCGCTGAGTCGGCGTGCCGCCCATCCACCCCAGACCGTACTTCCACGAGGCCGGATTCTTGCCCGGCGCCCGGTCGAAGGTTTCAACGCTCGTCCCCGTCTCCCAATCGATCATGCGCGTGTAGTTCGCCAGCTCGCTGCGCTCCCAGTCGACATTAGGCGCATTATCAAAAACCTGCCCGACAGCCCCGCCGTACCCAGTCCCAGAAAAAGTCACACAACGAAGATTCCGCTCACCGATCTCCTCCGACGCGGCCGCCAGCAGCGGCATCGGATCGACAAACCCCGGCGGAAACTCCTGCGCCGACACCGAAGCGCTCGCAAGCGACAACAGCAACGACAGGATCAAGAACTTCTCGCAGCGACTGAGAGTAGACACGACCAAAACGGTCCGATTCTAGCTCGTTAGGCAACAGCAACGGGCGCGTCGCAAGCGCCGGTCGCGCACAACACAAACAGGCACGCCATTCCCGCCACGAACGCCACACCCAACCTCGCCCGCCCTCCGGCGAAGCCGCGACAGTGATGGAGCGGGTGAAGCGACCTCGAAAGTCACCCCTCACCAACGTCTAGCCCGGGCTTTCCATCGAATCAGAGATCGTGGCCTACCTGCCGATTTCCCGTATCGATCGAGCGATGCCCGGGATCTTCAGCCGATAGCCGTCCTTGTCCTTCACGAGCACGTATACACCGTTATGCCGATCGCCAATCACAAAGCTGCCGTCGTCAAATCTGCCGAGACGTTGCGGCTGCAAGTGATAGTCGTATTGAGGACGTGACGTAAACGGCTCCCTGTCCATTCCGTCTGGGTAGACAAAGCGAACTACAGGTTCCACCTTCCTATCGACAACTTTCGCCACTCCGTCGACTCCTGCCAGCAGGATGCTCTCGCCGTCATGCAGGATTGCCCCAGTAGGAAGCTTCCTGCGCCAATTGCCGGGCGGTTCAATTTCGTCAAGAGGCCCCTTGAACTTAAGGTTGTGAAAGATTGAGGCTAGGCTGACCGCGCCGTCCGGCCCGACGGACAACAAGACTCCCGGCCGAGAGCCTGAAATCCACAGCCTCCCGCTTTCGTCCAGTCTCATGTCGCTCGCACGAAAATCGTAGTTCCCGATAAGGTCCTGAACGATAGCCCGCCGCACGTTCTCAAGATCCGAGTCGTCGCCGGACAAATCAAGCCGATACAGTTCCGTGTCGTTCCCAGGGTCTTCGACAAGAAAGTAGACATACTGCCCATGCTCGATAGGCGTCGCACTGCGATGAGGCAGAAACGGATCAGGGTTCTCATCCGCATCAAAGTCGCCATCCTGGTCGAAGAGGTTGAAGTCGCGCGTTGGATGTGGAGCCCTATAGATGACCTCCCATCCCTGTCCCTTCTCACGATAAATTTTGTCCGCCCCGACAAGCAGCAACCCCGACTGCCCCTGGCCAAGCCTCAACCAGTCGTGCTCGGTATCTAGTGTTAGCTTCCGAGTGGCACGAGTCCGTCCGGGAGCGATCGTGACAAGTGTCCAGTCCCCCTCCATGGATCGACAAAGCCACGTCGCCGAGTCATCGCGAACGATCAAATCATGCTCTTGAAGACAGCCGCTGACATCCACTCTCTCGAGCGAGCCTTCGGGCGAATCCAGAAAATAGACGCCGTCGTGCCAAACGGATTGGTACGACCTTCGATACCTCTTCGCAACGACGAGGAATCCACGGTCATACTTGTGCAGCCCCCAAACCTCATGCCAGTCCGGTTGTCGAGGGAGTGTCACCTCGCTAGCCGATCCCCGCTTCCAGTCCCAGTTGAGTCCTGCCCTCTCTCTTCGCTTCTGCCGCTCCCGGTCCGCTAGCTTCTCCCGTTGATCTTCCCTCTTCTTGGCTTCGGCCCAAAACGCTTGATACCTTGCGACTTGGGCCTCTAGTTCGATCGGCTCGCCCCTCAGTTCTCTCACCAAACTGTCGGTGACGATCGCGGACATATCGTCCGGATGGTAAATGCCGATGGAGTTGAACCACTCCGCGAGCCTGGACCCGGCCCACAGTCCCCAGCCGTTTCTCAAGCCCATCCCGAAGCCAGAGTGCAATCTAACGATTTCACCTTCGCTCGCTGTCTTTAGAAACTCGATGTCCTCCGGCGGCAGAGTCTCTTTGAGGTGACGTATTGCGTCATCCAAGTCGACTGGTACGTATGGCTCCGAGGCCTCGGCCTCTTCATCTGGACGTGCGTCCTGAGCACATGCCGGCGTGCAGGAACCTAGTAGCAGTACGAATGTCGCGAGTACTCGCGAGAGATCACCGCGTCGAGGCAAACGCCGCGTCCGACGGTTTCGACGTGGAGATCGGAGACAGCTTGGCAACTCCCCAGTCAAGCAGATTTCTCGCTATCGCGCATAGAGTTGACGAACGTCCTCGCGACCGCTCTGACCTCCGTCCAAATCGGATCGCCAACTAGCCGCTTGAGCCCCTGAGAGTCGGTAGCTTTGTGAATCAAGTCTGAAGCGCTCTCAAGGGCCTCCTTCAAGGCAAGGCCGGCCGACAACTGTTCTTCTGTGAGTCCGATCCTGTCGTCTGAAAGAAAATCCTCGAAGATTGCGTCATCGAAAAGGCCACAGACAAGTTCATCCGGGGAGGACACCCTATTCCCGACACCGAACCATGTCTCCTCCTGATAAGCGCGGTCGGATATCTTCCACGCAGAATCGACCACAAAGGCTTTCCAGTTATCCACAGTCATGACTCGTCGGGCTCCGATGGCAGCGGGATCGGGGATGGTGTTCCGGGACATCCATGATAGGAAAAACCGGGACCGCCTCAATTTTCTGCACCGGCCTTCAACCGCCCCCCCTTCGAGCCCCCTCCACTAACCCGCCAACCGCAAGCCCGCCATTCGCTAACCTTCGTGGCAGAGCCATGGAAGAAGGTCCGCAACCAACGCCGATCTTCATCGTCCGGCGCACCCGCGCGCTCGCCGACAGGAACACCCGCGCCGCTCGCGTCGTCGGAGCCTACCGCAAAGAAGCGGAAGCGCGTGCCGCCGTCGCCCGACTCGAAGCGTCCGAGGCAAACACAACCGGCCAAATCGATTTCAAGATCGAAAGCTCCGCACTAGGCGAGCTGAGTTGGCAGGAAGGTTTCATCACCTGGGCCGACGCGCTCGAACAGCCCGACGCCCGCCCCTTCATTCAAGCAGGCGACTGGGACGGCCAATCCGTCGTCCTCGTCATGCACAACCGCCCCGTCCAAGACGACCACGGCCTGTCCGACGGAAAGCTAATCGGAGTCTTCATCAATCCACAGTCAGCCGAAGAGGCCGTCCGACGCGTCGAAGGCCAACCCGGATTCCGCGACCACCCCCGAGGCTTCCGCAAGGTCCGCCTTCGCCTGGGCGAGCACCAACCCTGGGCCGACGTCGACGCCCTGGAGTAATCCGAGATTCGGTCCCGCACAAGTAACGGCGATCCCGCCGGCCTTGGCAGAGGCCCTCATCAACCGTCCTCGATCGATCTCCGCGACCAGAAACGGAGGCTAGACTAAAACTCTCAGCAGGGCGCCCTCGAAACGACGCTCTAGGAGCAGCGATCGACACCACGCAACCAACCTGGCTCGGCAGCCGCCGCCGCTTCGCTCGGACGGTCGCAACCGCGACGGCCGGCTGGCTGGCTGCATGCGGCCGACCGGCGCCCCAAGAGCAACCCAGCGAGCCTCCCGAGCGCGTCGGCTGGGTCTTGCTCAACCGACTCGATCTCGAGACCGGCGAGGGCCCCGAGAAACTGCTGGCGCTCGACGGCCGCGTGGTGCGTATCCCCGGCTACGTCGTTCCGCTCGAGGACGACATGACCCGCGCCTCCCAGTTCCTACTGGCGCCCTACAGCGGCGCCTGCATCCATTCGCCGCCTCCCCCGCCCGATCAGATTCTCCAAGTCGAGATGCAAGCCGAACCAGTCAGCTTCTCCATGGAGCGCTGCTACTGGCTCGAAGGCCGCCTCCGGATCGCCGACAGCCAGAGCCCCTACGGCAGGGTCGCCTACAGCCTCGAAGGGACTTCGCTGACGCCCTACGCCGAGGGTGACTGAGGCTCCCAAGGCGGCCGGGCGTCCGCTCGCAACGCCCACTCGCCCGCCTACCGGACCAAGCTCGCCGCGGCGGCTTGTTCCGGCTTAGCTTCGTCCGGTAGATGCGTTCTCTCGGCTTGCAGCGATTCGACTGGTTCGCCGGCGCCGTCATCGTCGGCTTCGCCTGGCTGGTCTTTGGCCCGTCCAATCCGAAGATCGGCGACTACGAACCCTCCGGCGCCGACTTCCAAGACGAAGGCGTTGCTCCGCTCGGCTGGAAGGACCTGAAGTTGCTCGACGTCGAAAGCGGGCGCGCCGCCCCGGAGCTCGCGGAGTTCGACGGCCAACTCGTCCGCGTGCCGGGCTACATCGTCCCGCTCGAGGATTTCCAGTCGCAGACCGCGCGCTTCCTGCTCGTGCCCTACGTCGGCGCCTGCATCCACTCCCCACCGCCTCCCGCCAATCAGATCGTTTCGGTCAAAATGAGGGACGGTCCGGTCGAGTTCCAAATGTGGGAGACCTACTGGATTCGCGGACGGTTCTACTTGGAAGACGTCGAAAGCCCCTACGGCCCGGCCGCGTTTCACATGCAGGGTCTCGGGATCGATCCGTTCGAGGCCCCCGAATGAACGAACCCGCGCAAGCCCCTAGTGCGCCTCCGGCCGTCCTGCTGCGCGACGTGACGTTCGGCTACGACGCGGCCGACGAGGTCCTCCGCGTTCCCCACTTTGAAGTCGCCGCCGGAGAACGAGTCTTCGTCTTCGGCCCAAGCGGCTGCGGCAAGACGACGCTCCTCGGGCTCCTGTCGGGCGTACTCCAGGCCCGCACCGGCGTCGTGCAAGTGCTCGGACGCGACCTGCGCGCAATGGCCGCCGGGGAGTGCGACGCCTTTCGCGCCGCCCGCCTCGGCTACGTCTTCCAGCTCTTCAATCTGATCCCCTACCTGACGGTGCTCGAGAACATCGTCCTCCCTTGCCACGCCAGCGCACATCGCCGCGAAAAGCTACACGGCCGATCCGCCGAAGAGGCCGCGACCGAGCTCGCGGCCAGTCTCGGCTTGGGAGATCTGCTTGACCGACGAGCCGCCGATCTCAGCGTCGGCCAGCAACAACGCGCGGCGGCTGCCCGAGCGCTAATCGGCGGCCCCGGCCTCCTGATCGCCGACGAGCCGACCTCCTCGCTCGACGCCGACGCGCGCGACCGTTTCCTCGACCTGCTGCTCGCGCAAAGCCGCCGCGAGTCCTGCGCCGTCGTCTTCGTCAGCCACGACCGCAGCCTGGCGCCGCGGTTCGATCGGACCGTCTCCTTACCGGAAATCAACGCCGTCGCCGCAGGTCAAGCGCCGTGCTGACGCTCCTCGCACGCAAGTCGCTCCAGGAGCGGCGCCTCACCAGCGGCCTCACCATCCTCTCCATCGCGCTCAGCGTCTGCCTCTTGCTCGGCGTCGACCTGATCCGCCTGGGCGCCCGGGAGAGCTTCACCGGCGCGATCAGCGGAACCGATCTCGTCGTCGGAGCGCGTTCCAGCCCGACGCAGATCATCCTCCACAGCCTGTTCGGAATCGGCGCCGGAACCGGCGGCGTCTCGCCCGCTTCGTGGAAGCGTTTGGACGCCCATCCGGCCGTGGCCTGGACCGCGCCGCTAGCCTTCGGCGACAGCTATCGCGGCTACCGCGTCGTCGGCGCCACGGAGTCGTTCTTCGCACACTACGCCTTCCACGGCGGCCGCAAGTTGACCTTCACATCGGGCCAGCCGCCGCTCGACGTCCACGACGCCGCCCTCGGCGCGGACGTAGCGGCCGAACTCGACCGTTCGCTCGGCGCCGAACTCGTTCTCGCCCACGGCGTCCAAGAGCACGCCTTGCTTGAACACGCCGAGCACCCCTTCCGCGTCGTCGGCGTCCTAGCGCGGACCAACACCGCCGTCGACCGCTCCGTCTACGTCACCCTCCAGGGGATGGCGGCCATGCACGACGAGGCGAATGACGACGACAGGATTGACGACGACGCACAGCTCAACGCCATACTCCTCGGCCTCCGCTCGCGGCCCGACGTCCTACGCCTCAAGCGCGAGATCGACCAAGAGGAATCCGAGCCGCTGACGGCCGTCATGCCCGCCGTCGCTCTCAACGAACTGTGGACCACGCTCGGTTACGCCGAGCAGGCCTTGCGCGCTATGGCGCTCGTCGTCATGGCAGTCGCGTTGACGAGCATGCTCATCGCCCTGTACTCGACCTTGCAGGAGCGCCGACGAGAGATCGCCGTCCTCCGCGCCGTCGGCCTCGGCCGTCGTCAAGTGCTCTCGTTGTTGGCCGTCGAAGCCGGCATGTTGGCGACGCTCGGCGCCGTCCTCGGCCTCGCACTCGTCTACCTCGGCCTCTTCGTCCTCCAGCCGCAACTCGAAGCGAGCCTCGGCTTCTACTTGCCCATCCGGCCGCCGACCGTCGTCCATCTCTCCTGGCTCGCCGCACTCATCGCCGCCGGAACCGCCATCGGCTTCATCCCGGCCTGGCGCGCCTATCGCAACTCCCTCGCCGACGGCCTGGCCGCCCGCCTATGATCGTTGCGGCCATGATCGTTGCGCCCATGACCGTCGCGGCTATCATTACGCGGGTATGATTACGCGGATATCATTACGCGGATATCATTACAGAGTGCAGCGCCGAGCATTTCTCTCGATGACGCCCGCAATCTTGCTCTCAACCGCGGCCCGCGCGGAGTCGCCGAAAACCTGGATCGATCACATCGTCCTAGGCGTCGGCCGACTCGACCAGGGCATCGATTCGTTTCATCGCCAAACCGGCGTCACGCCCGAGTTCGGCGGCGAGCATCCGGGCGTCGGCACGCACAACGCTCTCGCCGCCTTAGGCGGAAAGACCTATCTCGAAATCCTAGCCCCGCGTCCCGGCGCCACGGTCCACGACGGTTGGCAGGGGCTCGCCGAACTGGACCACCTGGCGCCCATGATCTGGGCCGTCGGAGTCGCGGACATCGACCAAGTCTCGGCGGATCTGCGCACCGCTGGGTTCGAGACCACGCCGCCCGCCGCCGGTTCGCGCAAGACCCCGAACGGCTCGACCCTCAAGTGGAAGACCGCAAGCATCGTCGACCCCAACCCGACCCCGGCGCCCTTCCTAATCGAGTGGGGCCAAGACGTCTCTCATCCGGCCTCCACCTCGCCCGAAGGCTGTAGTCTGGCCGAATTCATACTCGAGACGCCTGACGCGCCGACGCTCAAACGCCTGCTGTCCGCCCTCCAACTCGACGTGACCGTAAAGCCCAGCGCGGAAGCTCGTATCACCGTCCGCCTGAACTCGCCCTCAGGCCCCGTAACGTTCCAAAGCTGAACCGGCCGGACTGCACGCACGCGCCGGCGTCGTACGGAACCGCACAGTCCGGCCACCGCATCCTGACGACCGCTCACGGATTAGTTGAGTGCGCTCGCCGCCGAGTCCTCGGAACTCCGGCTCGACGCCGTTAGCCTCAGAACGCTTAGTCGTTTCATTCCGCGCGTACTTCTTTCTGAGTCGGCCCGATTCCCGTTCAGGCGGCGAACCCTATGCTCTACAAATCTTTTCCCTCCGTGGCGGCGGCTGTCGCTTCACTCCTCCTCTTGCATCCGACTGCATCAGGCCAGTCGAGCGTCTACGGCGGACTCTCCGGGCGTACGCTCGACCCCTCCTCCGCCGCCGTCGTCGGAGCGACCCTCCGGTTAACCGACACCGAAACCGGCTTGGTGCGCGAAACCTCGTCGGACGACTCGGGCCTCTACGTCTTCTCCCGGCTGCGTCCAGGCCGATACGCCCTGTCGGCTTCGAAAGAGGGATTCCGATCAACCACCGTCAGCGACATCGAGATCCGCGTCAATGCCGCGCCCGTACTCGACGTCTCCTTCGAGTTGGGTCAGGTTTCTGAAACGGTGGAAGTCCAGGCCGCGCCCCAGCCGGTCCAGGCCGAAGGCGCTCAACTCTCCCTCCTGTTCGACTCCGACAGGATCACCGACCTTCCGCTCAACGGCAAAGACTTCGCGGACCTGCTCTTGCTGAGCCCGGGAGTCGGCGCGCCGACGGGAACGATGCGCGCCTCGACCAGCGGCGCGCGCGGACGCTTCAACAGCTTCGGGCTCGACGGCATGACCAACAGCGATGAGCGAACCGGCGGCGGCGGCGCGCTCAACGGCGGCGCCGCCAATCTCACCGCCACCGCTCCCAACGTCGTCTCCACCGAGGCGATCCAAGAGTTCCGCTTCATCTCGACCAACGCCGACGCAACCTTCGGTCGCGGTTCGGGCGGACAGGTCAACATCATCACCAAGTCGGGCTCAAACAGCCTCCATGGATCGCTCTATCACTACCTGCGCAACGATAAGCTCGACGCCCGCGACTTCTTCAACCGCGGTCCCTTCTTCAACGACGAAGGCGAGGCCGTCCCGCCTCCCTTCAAGCAAAACTTGTTCGGCGGATCGATCGGCGGCCCGATCGTCAAGAACCGCCACTTCTTCTTCGGCAACTACGAGGGCTTTCGTCAACGACTCCAGCAGACCGGAACGTTCACCGCCCCGAATCGCGAATTGGTCGAGCTCATGCCCGGAAACCTGGGCCAGTTCTACCGTGCCTTCTACCTCGATCGAAACGTCGTGACCGGTACGACGTCGCCGGGGCAATTCAGCCCCTTGACCGCAGCCCAACGCCAAGCCGCGATCGACGGGGGATTCGCCCCCGGCCTCTTTGACGGCGACCCGTCCAACGGCGAAGCCGGCGAGCTGGTACTCAGCACGGCGCCGACCGTCGACGTCGACCAGGACTCGTTTACCGTCCGCACCGATCACTACCTGACAGACCGCTTGCAGATGAACCTGCGCTACGGCTGGGCCGGTCCTTCGCAGCTCACCTCCGTGGGCCTGCCGATCGATCTGCGCGCCTCCGACCAGTTCTGGCAATCGGGCCGGGCCGAGGTCGTCTACACCATCTCGCCCAACCAGGTCCTGGAAGTGCGCGGCGGCGTGCTCCGGTCCAAGTGGGAGCAAGAACCGGAAGGCGGTTTCAACTCCGCTTTCTCTTCAGTCGGCGTCAGCGACGAGTTCGGCGTCATCGTCCAGCCCCGCGGGACCGGACTGACCCGCACCGAGCTGCTCGGCCTGGCCGGCTTCAGTGACCGCCAGACGTCGCCCCAGTTCTCCGGGATGCACACCTGGACCAACCGCTCCTGGACCGTCCGCACGGGGGCCGACGTGACGTTCTTCCGGGTGGGGATCAACAACGGCGCCGGCCGGCCGGTCTACAACTTCGACGGCTACGTCGGGCCCACCGGATTGCTCGGGCCCGCCCCGGGGGTCGAGCAGGCGATCACCGCCAGCGCCTCGGCTTCTGTCTTCGGCGTGGGCGGCGGCCCGACCACCGCACTGCGCAACTTCGACTCCCATCGCCAGGAGTACTTCGTACAAGGGGATTGGAAGGCAAGCCGGTCCCTCACGCTCAACTTCGGCCTACGCTACAGCTACTTCAGCGTCTACAGCGAGTCGAATAATGCGATCGCCAACCTCTACGCGATCGACGGCTCCGGAAACCCCGTCGCCGACGTCTCGCCGTTCGAGTTTGGACGCACGCAGAACGACGTATTCGCCTCCTCGTCCAGCCTGCCCCTCTATCAGCCGGATCGCAACAACTTCCAGCCGAGAATCGGCGCCGCTTGGAACGTCGGCGCTCGGAACAAGACCGTCGTGCGCGCGGGGTACGGGTTGTTCAACGACCGCCTGTACCAGCTGATCTTCAGCGCACAGGGCGGACTCGTCAACAACCCGCCCTTTACCCTCTCGACCTCCGCGCCGAACGTCCCCTTCATCCTCAACGAACCCCTGCCGCTCAATACCCCGATTCCGCGGGTGACCGGGATCGATCCGACGATTCGCGATCCCCAGATCCATCGGATGAACGTCAGCGTCGAACAGTCTCTCGATTCGGCGACCACGATCACGGCTTCGTTCGTCGGAACCTACGGCCGCGACCTGTTCGGCGTGCCCGAAGTCAACGGAGGATCGCGGACGCCCCTCAGTGCACGGCTCGATCCCCGCTTCACCGTGCAGCGGTTGATCGGGAATACCTCCTCGTCCGACTACAACTCGCTGCAAGTGCTGGCGAACCGTAGACTGGCGAACGGACTCACCTTCACCGCCGCCTACACCTACGCCGACTTCCGGGACGACAACTCGACGGAAGTCTTTGGGACCTTCCCCGGCCTCGTCAATCGCAGCGCCGAGGCGCCTGCCGGCTTCCAAGGCGGCGACTGGGCCCCGCGCCCGCGCGAGGCCGACCGCGGCGACTCGTCCGACCTCATCGCCCACAGCTTCTCCTTCAGCCACGTTTGGGACCTGCCCTTCGGCCGCGGACGACGCTACATGCAGTCCGCCGGCGCTTTCGCCGAAGGGCTGCTCGGCGGGTGGAGCGTCTCCGGAATCGGGTCCTGGCGGACCGGCAACCAGATGGATCTTCGTCTGGGGACGGACTTCAACGACGACGGCGACTCCCGTGACCGCGCCGCGATCCTCAGCGGATCGGTCGATGATCTGTATTCCGACGGCGGCGACAAGACGCAGTTCCTGCTGCCCCAAGGCCAGGCGTCGGAGCGGGTCGGAGCGCCCGCGTCGGCGACCGACCCTTTCGCGGCCATCGAGCGCAACGCCCTCAGCGGGCCCAACGTCTTCAACTACGATCTGTCCCTGGCCAAGCGATTCCTCGTAACGGAAACCATCAACCTGCGCTTCGAGGCCAACTTCTTCAACCTCTTCAACAACCCGCAGTTCGCCTCTCCCTCGGCCACGATCTCCAGCGGATTGTTCGGACGGGTGACGCGCAGCGCCACAGGGTCCACGCCTCGTCAGATCCAACTGGGCCTGCGACTCGCCTTCTAGCGGAGCGCCGGAGACTCCGCGCATGGGCTCCCGACTCATTCCCACGGCTCTCGCCGGCCTAGCCGCTTGTTCGCCTCCGAGCGGGCGGGATTCAGGAGAGCGCCGGTCTCACGCCGGACCGACGCTCGCTCTTCGGCTAGCGATGAGCTGCGTGTTGATGCTGACCGCCTGCGGCTATCAAGGCGAAGTCGGCGATTCGCAGCCTCTGCCGTCCGAGGTCCGCTACGGAACGCCCGAGTCCAACTGGACCGACGCATGCGCCGGCGACTTCAATCCCGAGGTCGACTACTTCCCCGACAAGGCGGCCCCCGACTACGCCGACTACTTCGAGGTCTCCTACCACGGTCACTACAAAGTCGTGCGAACCGAGTCGCCGTCCAGCGCCGGCGGAGCGCTCCGCTCCGACAAGATGGTCCTGGTCCAGTGCGGGACGCCCGCGCCGCCGCTCGAGGGCGAGTTGCAAGACGCCGTCGTCATCGAAGTGCCCGCCCAAACCGCCGCCGCCAACGAAGACGGAAACGTCATCGCCGTCGTCGAACTCGGCCTCGAAGACCGGATCGTCGCGATGGGCGGCGCCGGAGTCTTCTACGAGCCTCTTCGCCGCCGCCATCAAGCGGGCGAGATCGTCAGCATCGGCTACTCCTTCCATCAGAAAGCCAACATGGAGCCGTTGGCCGCGCTTCGCCCCGGCGCGATCTTCTTGCTGGTCCCCAGCCTGGAGTGGGCCGGCGGCTTCGAACGCATGCGCGCCGTCGGGCTCAACGCCGTGCCTACCTTCGCGGTCTACGAACCGACCTACCTCGGCAACGCCGAATGGATCAAATTCACATCGCTCTTCTTCAACGCCGAATCGAAAGCCAACGAGGTCTTCCAGACCGTCGTCGAGCGCACCGAACGCTGGACAAACGTCGTCGAGGGCGCCGACCGCCCGCTCGCCGTCTGGGCGGAGATGGCCGAACCGGGTTTCTGGAACGTCCTACGCAACAGCCGTGAATCGGAATTTCTCCGCTCGGCCGGCGCCCGGCTCGTCTGGAACGCGCTCGGGGACGAGCGGACGACGCGCCTAAGCGATGAAGCCTTCCTCGAACTCGCCTCCGAAGCCGACTTCTGGATCACCGGCGACCAGACCGACGAGCGCTGGAATCCCGCCGTCGCCAATCGCATCCGCGCCTACCGAACCGGACGCGTCTATCACCACCACAAGCGCGCCGTCCCGGAAGCCGCCGCCTACGACTGGTACGAGACGCCCGTCGTTCGGCCCGACCTGGTGCTCGAAGACCTCGCGTCGATCTTTCATTCCGATCGAGTCCCCGACCACGAACCGCTGTTCTTCGCCCGCTTCCCTCTGGAAGCCAATCCATGAGTTCCCTCTCCGCAGCTCCGGCCTCTCCCCGAACAGGCGCTCGTGGTCGCGGCGTCCTCTTGTGGGCCGGCCTCATCGGCGTCCCCGCGCTGCTCTTCGCGCTGGAGTTGACCGTCGGCTCCACCCGAGTCGCGCTCTCGGACGTCGTCGGTACGCTGCTCGGCGGTCCCGTCGCCCCGGGCGTCCACACGATCATTTGGGAGCTGCGATTGCCCCGCGCGCTCGCCGCCGCGCTGGCCGGAGCGGCGCTCGGCGTCTGCGGTCTGCAGCTCCAAACGCTGTTTCGCAATCCCCTGGCGGGACCGTGGGCCCTCGGCATCACCGCGGGAGCGCAGGTCGGCGTCGCCTTCGTCGTCATGTCCGCCGCCGTCGTCGGCTCGGACTTTCTGCGCTCTTTCGAGTCGTTCGGCAGCCTAGGCTCGGTCGCCGGAGCAGCCTTGGGCGCCGCGGGTGTCATGGCGCTGATGGCCGCCGCCGCCAAACGCGTCTCGACCGTTGCGCTCTTGATCTTCGGTCTCATGCTCGGCTTCATGGCCGAGGGCCTGGTCAGCGTTCTGCTGCACTTCACCAACGAGACCCAAGCCCGCGTCTACGCCTCCTGGAGCGACGGCAGCTACGGCGGCGTCACCTGGGAGCAACTGCGCTTTCTCGTTCCCTTGTCGGCCTGCGGCTTCCTTCTAGCCGTGGCCCTAGCCAAGCCGCTCAACGCCCTCCTCTTGGGCGAGGACTACGCGCGCACCATGGGCGCCGACGTCGTCCGCACGCGCTACGCCGCGCTCGCCGGCGTCATCGCGCTAGCCGGCCCGGTCACCGCCTACTGCGGACCGATCACCTTCCTCGGCATCATTACCCCGCACGTCTGCCGCGGCATCCTCCGCACGGCCGACCATCGCCTGCTCACCCCGGCCGTCATCCTCGCCGGCGCCGCTCTGGGCCTGGTCGGAGACTTGGTCGTACACGGGCCTTGGGAAAGGCACTTCCTGCACCTGAACCCGGTCAACGCCCTGATCGGCGGACCGATCGTCATCGCCGTGATCCTACGTCAACGACACCTGGGAGGCGCAGGACTCTGAGGGGCGGTGAAAAATCCAACGACCATCCCATTCCCCACGACCGCTGGGTAACGAACAACAGTGCCGCGGGCGTGAGCCCGTGACCACGGTCGCACGCGAAACCTCGCCCGCTGCGACATGGCCTCGCAAGCAAAATTCTTAGAGTCCGTTACCTACATCCGTTTCCGTCATTCACCTTGACCCCGTCTTGCGCACGGCGCCCTTCGCCAATCCCGCAAGGGCAAAGCTACGAAGACCTCGACGATCCATTCACGACCGACCGGCTCGAATTCTTCACAGCCCCTGAGGAGCCGTGAAAAAATACAACGACCATCCTACTCCCCACAACCGCCGGCGAACGAACAACGGTGCCGCGGGCGTGAGCCCGCGACCACGGTCGCACGTGAAGCCTCGCCCGCTGCGACATGGCCTCGCAAGCAAAATTCTTAGAGTCCGTTACTTACATCCGCTTCCGTCATTCACCTTGACCCCGTCTCGCGCACGGCGCCCTTCGCCAATCCCGCAGGGGCAAAGCTACGAAGACTCCGCCGATCCATTCACGACCGACCGGCTCGAATTCTTTCACAGCCCCTGAGTGGCTGTAAAAAATCAACGGCGGCCAGATCCGTCAGAGCCCGGTACGTGAGTGCCGGGTCCCAAGGCGATTCGCGAAGCGAGAGCCCGCTGCTCAGCCCGAAGGGCGGCATTTCCTTTGCCCAAGCCGCAAGCCCTGGGGAACCTCCCCCTCCCCGCCCCGGTCGACTCCTCCAAAAAATCTCCCAATCACTCGCTCCACCGCCAAACGAATCCGCAGTTTCTGCGTACTACATAGCCATGAGCGACTTCATCCGGGATCTGCGCTACTCCGTTCGCGGCATGCGCCGCAGCCCGCTCTTCGTCGCCGTGGCCATCCTGTCGCTCGCACTGGGCATCGGCGCCAACACCGCCATCTTCACGCTGATGGACCAGCTCATGCTCCGCCAACTGCCGGTCGAAGACCCGGATCAGCTCGTCATGCTCTACCAACGGGGCTCGCACAACGGCAGCAACATGGGCAGCCGCATGCACTCCTATCCGATCTACCGCGACTACCTCGAAAAGGCCGAACCCCTCTCCGACGTACTCTGCCGACGACTGATGTCGACCTCGGTCAGCATCGACAACGAAACGGAGCGCGTCCAAGCCGAACTCGTCTCGGGAAACTACTTCTCCATGCTCGGGGTCAGGGCGGCGGCCGGACGGCTGTTCTCCGCCGAAGAGGACGAGCAGGCCGCCGGAAGCCATTCCGTCGTGGTGCTGGCCCACGACTACTGGGTCAACCGATTCCAAGCCGACCCGGACGTGGTGGGCCGCAAGATCCTCGTCAACAACCATCCGATGGTCGTCGTCGGCGTGTCGGGGCCCGGCTTCTGGGGGCTCGACCCGGTGCAGTCGCCTCAGCTATGGGTTCCGGTCTTGATGAAGGAGGTCATCGCACCCAGTTGGAACTGGTTCGAGTACGACGACCGACGGACGCGCTGGGTGCAGGTGTTCGCGCGGTTGAAGCCGGGCTACACCCCGGAGTCGGCCCAGGCGCCGATGCAAGTCCTCTTTCGGCAGACCCGAGAGTACGAGGCCACGTTGGAGGCCGCGCGCACTTGGTCGCCCTACGCCCGGGATCGGTTCCTGGAGGGGACGATACACCTCGAGCAGGCCGCCACGGGTTACTCCGGTCTGCGCAATTCGTTCTCAACGGCTCTGGTCGTACTAATGGCGATGGTCGGTCTCGTCCTGCTCATCGCCTGCGCCAACGTGGCCAATCTGCTGATCGCGCGAGCCTTCGCCCGACGCAAGGAGATCGCCGTGCGGCTGTCGTTGGGCGCCACGCAAAGCCGCCTGGTGCGTCAGTTGGTGACCGAGAGCCTACTGCTGTCCGTCCTAGGCGGCTTGGCGGGCATCCTCGTGGCCCTCGGGATGACGCGCGGTCTGTTGGCGATGATTCCGGCCGAAGGCAATCCGTTGCTGATCAGTCCGTGGCCCGATCTACGGATCTTGCTCTTCACGCTCGGCCTGACGCTGGTCACCGGATTAGCCTTCGGTCTGGCGCCGGCGCTCCGAGCCAGCCGCCCCGATCTGTTCGGCACGCTGAAGGACGCCGTCGGGTCGATCGCCGGTTCGGGCGGCTCGCTGTTCCTGCGTAAAGGGCTAGTCGCATCCCAGATCGCGTTGTGTTTTCTGTTGTTGTTCGGCGCCGGACTCTTCGTGCGCAGCCTCAACAACTTGAAGACCGCCGATTCGGGATTCGACGACATCGAAAACTTGGTCACCTTCCAGCTCGCGCCCGCTCTCAACGGCTACAACGCCGAACGCGTGGTCCACTTCTATCAAGAGTTACTGGAACACCTTCGCGCGGTCCCGGGAGTAAAGTCCGCTTCGCTGGCCTCGGTGGCGCTGTTGAGCGGCAACGAGTGGGACAGCACGATCAAGGTGGAAGGGCACGAGGCCGAAGACGGCGAGGACATGCAGGCCTTCATGAATGCGCTCTCGCCGGACTACTTCGAAACCATGGGCGTCGCCTTGCTCGAAGGACGTGATTTCGATCGGCGCGACGTCAAGGAAGATGCGAAGGTCGCGATCGTGAACCGCAAATTCGCCGAACACTACTTCGGCGAACGCAGCGCGGTCGGCCGGCGTCTGGGCCGAGGCGGCGGGCCGGATACCAAGCTCGACGTCGAAATCATCGGCGTCGTGGAAGACACGCTCTACGAGGGACCGCGCGAGGGCGTCCGGCGACAGGTGTTTCTCCCTAACTGGGGCAACGGATCGGCGGCGTTCTACGTGCGCGCGACGCTCGGTTCCGCCTCGGCCTACGCCGCGGTCAGGCGCGAGATCAAGAGTCTCGACCCGTCGATGCCGGTCTATCAGATGAAGACCCTCGGCGGACAGCTCGACGAGACGCTGCTGACCGAGCGGCTGGTCGCGCTGCTGTCGGCCGGCTTCGGTCTACTGGCGACGCTGCTGGCCTCGATCGGACTCTATGGGGTGATCGCATTCTCGGTCGCGCGCCGCACCAAGGAGATGGGCCTGCGGATGGCGCTCGGAGCCCCGCGCGGCTCCGTGATCTGGCTGGTGATGCAAGAGGTGCTGCTGCTGCTCGCAATCGGCCTGGCGATCGGAATCCCGGCCGCGCTCGCGTTAGGCCGATACGTATCGAGCGAGCTCTACGGCATCGAGGGAACCGACCCGTGGATCGCATCGGCGGCCGTCGTGACGCTGATCGTCGTGTCGAGCGCGGCCGGATTCGTACCCGCGCAACGCGCCGCCCGCATCGATCCCATCCTGGCAATCCGCAACGAGTGATCTCCGCCGCCTGCGGTCGCCCGCGGATCAACGGCTTGCACCCCCAAGCTACCCTAGAAACAGGGTTGTGTCCGACCGCCCAACCGACCCCAAATAGTCCTGGCCCATCGGTTCTAACAGATGTCCGAAAACGCATGTCAGTACCATGACATTTTTGACCAAGCTTCAACCAACTGAAAACAATAGACTTAGATCCAATGAAAACGCTTACATAGATTGAAATTTCCGAAAACCGAAGTACTTTTGTTGATTCTAAAAGACTTACGCCAGAAAAAATGTCAAAACCCTGTCAAAACCTGACATTTTCGTGCAAAACACTGACATCGCCCAACGAACAATCAACAACTTACAGACGAAAAATGTCAGTCCCATGACATTTCGCAATTTGGTACCAATGGCACCCGCCGGAAACGAACGTCCCGGTACCGCCGTCACGCCGCCTCGGCCCGCGCTTTCAACCCGTCGCAAAACCCCTGAAAGGCCTCGTTCATATCCGGCAGCGATCCGGCGATCAGAGGCAACATCGGCCCGGAGAAAACCTCATGCAGCCGGAACTCGACCTGCCCGTCCGGCCGCGGCGCCAGGTTGAACGTCCGCACCCCTTTGAACAGCCCCAACGGCATCCCGCCCTGCCAGGTCATCCGCCGCGCCGGGTCCATCTCGACCACCTTCACCGGGAACGCCCGCCCCGGACTCAGATGCGAAAACACCTTGATCTTGTTCCCCAACGCAATCTCGCCCTCCACCCGCTCGCAAGAGGGATCAAACTCCGGATAAGCGGCCCCGTCGACCAAGATCTCCCACACGCGCTCGGGCGTCGCCGCAATCGTCGTCGATGCTTCAAATTCCTTCATGAGTCTCCCTCCGATACCTCGACGCGCCGGTCGCGACGATTCGACCGTTTGAGATAAGCTAATCCCGCTCCTTCACCAAAAGCAATCATGCCTAACAACTATCCGAAGCTTCACAACGCCGCCTGGCCCGGTGTGGTCGGTAAGGGACCGGACTCCGAGCCGCCCATCTCGCTCGATCGCATGATCGAACTCACCGCCGCCGCCGACGTCGACGGCGACAAGTTCGACGGCATCGACCTGTTCCTCGCCGCGCCGCACATTGACATCGATTCCGACGAGGCGGCCATCCGTTCCGCCGTCGACAAGATCCAATCCAAAGGCGTAGCCATCGGCTCGTTCGTAGCCCCCGTCTGGCCGCCCGCCGGCGGCGGCGCCGCGCAAGATCCGGGCGAAGGCCGGACCAAGTTTCTCGACGCCGTTCGCAAGTCCTGCGCCATCGGACAGAAGATGCGCGAATGGGGCGCCCGCCCGTCCGGCGTCGTCCGCATCGACTCGGCGACCGGCGTATCGGAATGGGCCGAAGGCGATTCGGACGCCAACACCAAAGCCATCGCCGAGACCTTCCGCCAAGCCGCCGACATCGCCGCCGACTACGGCGAGCAACTCGCCGCCGAAGGCGAGATCTGCTGGGGCGGCATGCACTCCTGGCGCAAGATGGTCCAGTTGCTCGAGATGGTCGACAAGCCCAACGTCGGCTACCAGGCCGACATGGCGCACAACCTTCTCTACACCATGGGCTACAACGCCCCCGAAGACCGCATCCTCCCCGACGGCTTCGAGTGGGACGACCCCGAGCAGCTCGACGCCGCCTACAAGCAGGTCGCCGACGCGCTCAGGCCTTGGACCATCGACTTCCACGTCGCCCAAAACGACGCCACCGTCTTCGGCTCCGGCTCGCACGACAAGACCGGCCGCCACTGCCGCGCCACCGATCCCAACGGCAAGCTCGACGTCGAAAAGCACTCCGGCTTCTGGCTGCGCAACTCGGCCGGAAGCCTCACCAAGAAGTGCCGGCACATCTGCTGGGACGGCTGCATGTTCCCCAACGCCGTGATGGAAGACGGCGAGACCTGGAACGACGTACTCCGGGCCATGGTCCGAGTTCGGGAGGCCCACGGCTGGGCGGAATAGAGGGTCGACGGATGCGCTTTCTCATCACCTTCCTGCTTGCCGTCGCGCCGCTCTGGGCGGGCGATCTCGACGGCAAGTGGAACTTCACCTGGGACACCGAAGGAGGCGTCCGCGGCAGCGTCGTCGAACTGCAACAAGACGGCGAACGCCTGACCGGCTCGACCGGCGAGACCAAGCTCTCCGGGACCGTCGTCGACGGCCGCTTTCAGCTCTCGGGCAAACTCTACTCGCCCGAAGCCGGCTACACGGGGACCCTCGAATTCTCCGGCGTCCAGGACGGCGACCAGTTGAAAGGCAAAGGATCTTGGGACGTCTACGCCGTCACGTTTACGGCCCAACGCGCAAAGTAGTACGCCCCGTCGCCGATCCGGCATACCCCCGGGAAGCCCCTAAGCGGGCATCGTAGATCGAATCGGGGATTGCCCTGAGTGCTGCGGGTACTTTCGTTCCGGTACAACAGGTGCAAGCGCGGGACAGACGCTCCCGCGCCCAACCGAATGGGTCGATCGTTCCTTCCACCCTGGGCGCACCCGGAAGGCGCGAACGTCCCGTAAAGACCGAGAGCCGTCGCCCGAATCCCCATCCGGTCGGCGGCTCTCGGCTCCGAAATCTCGTCCTGCAAAAAAACGCCCGACGATCTTGGCCGATCACCGGGCGTCTGTCCGTGGGGAGGAAGGAACTCTGTCGTTACATGTTCTCGACGCGCAGGTTGTTCGTCACCTTGAAGACTCCGAAGATGCCGTTGGCGACGATGCCGGCGACGTTCTTCTCCATCTCGCGGTTGACCACGCCCTCAAGCGTCAGGTTGCCGTTGTCGACCAAGATGTGGATCGGGGGGACCGATTGGATGCCGTAGCGATTCAACACTTGGTTGCCGTAGATCGCCCGCAGTGCGGCGATACGAATCCGGTCGTCAAAGGTCGAGACGCGCGCCGCCTCTACGTTGTTGACCACCTCATTCACGCCCTCGACGCGGGCCGCAACGCGCTCCACCGAGCGCACCATCGACGGGCGGTAGACGTCGCCGCCGAGCGTGACCTTATCGCCCTCGACCTGGATCGTCACGAAGTCGAAAACCGAGTAGAACGGGAGCGTCACGATCTCCTTACGGACGCGCTCGGCGATGCGAGCGTCCTCGGGGGCGGCTTGTGACTGGGCTGCAACAAGCGGTAGCGCGACGACACTCATCGCGGCGGCCAGTGCAAGGGTTCTCATTCGGTTCAGCATGACGTTTCTCCTGGTATTCCTGTCTGTGATCTGCTTCTGTACTTTGTCCTCTATTCGTTGGTTTAGCCCCTGTTTTCAGGGCCTTTTCTGTCGAACACTTCTTTCGATGCGCGCCCGCGCCCGGCGGGTACAAAAAAAGTTTGCGAATCGCTTGCTTTTCGCAATTCGATCGTGTTATCGATTTCGATCGCAGGTCACGAAAAACTTTTGTGCAACACAGTTGCTTTTTGAGGGGACAGTCGATAGGATTCTAGGAGTTCGCAGACAGTCCATCATGCAAATGACGCAACTGACTTACCACCGAACCGTCGGCGCCGCCGAGCTGAGCAACCGCGAAGCGCGCACTGTTGAGCTGGACGGCAAGAAGATCGCCGTCGTGCGGGTCGAAGATCGCTTCTACGCCGTCGACGCGCTCTGCAGCCACATGGGCGTCCCGCTCGACCAAGGCAGCGTCGACGGCCATGAGCTGGTCTGCCCGTGGCACGCCGCCCGTTTCTGCGTCAAAACCGGGTCCAAGACCTCTGGTCCGGGCTGGTGCGATCTCGACACCTATCCCACCCGCGTGCAAGACGGTTTCGTCGAGGTCTCCCTCGAGAAGCCGAGCGATACCGCCCCGATCCCGGTCACCCGCGAGACTGAACCCGAAACGGTTCTCGCCTAGTACGTTTCCGACGGCTAAGGCGGCCTCCCGGCCCGCTACAATCAGGCCCTTGGAGTAAGTTCCGTGCGCGCCTGTCTCGGGTATCTGCTTTTCCTATTCTTGTTGGGAACTGCTCCGGCTTCGGCCGTGGAGCTGTTCTCCGGCGTCTCGCGAAGCCTTCTGCTTCCGGCTCAGAGTGAAGAGACGCTCTACGCCGACTTCACGTTCACGGCGCCCGCCGGCGCGCGTTGGGTCGTGGTCGAAGCGACGACCAATGACCCGACCAAAGACGTCGACCTGTTCCTGCGCTTCGGCGGACCGGTGATCCGCCTGACCGGCGGAAACCTCCTGGCCGGCGCATCCAGCGAGACCCCGGCAGGCGTCGACGAGCACCTCTTCCTCAACGAGTTCAGCGATCCGCCGCTCGAAACCGGCGTCTATCACCTTGCGCTTCTCTCGAAGACTCTCGACCAGGAGATCCCGGTCACCTTGAAGGTCACCGTCGAACTCGGCGGCGAACCCCGATCCTTCTTGCTATCGAGTTTCGACAACGGGAGCCTCGAAGGTTGGACGCGCAACTTCCCGCCGACCCTACAGCCGGGCGCCACCAACGGGGACTCGGAAACCAACATCGCCCTCCCGCCCGAGGGCACGTTGCGCGTCGCCGACTTCAACGGACCCGGCCGCGACGCCGTGCTGGCCGCCCCCAAGTTCCTTGGAGACCTCGCCAGTTTCTCCGAGGCGCGCTTCGAGTACGAGTTCCGCTACCTCGAAGGCCCGCTGCCGCTCTTCCCGCTAGAGATGCGGATCCTCGGGGCCGGCGGCGCCTATCGCTGGGTCGGCCCGCGGCCCGAACCGGGCGAGTGGATGCAAATCGTTGTCCCCTTGGAGTCGGCGGAGTGGACGCGCATCGCCGGAGCAGCCGCGTTCGCCGACGTGCTGCGCAACGTGACGCGGATCGAGATCTCTATGGATCACTCCCTTGGCGGAGACGAGATCAATGAGCTCGACAACTTCCAATTCCGCGGCGAGCCGCAGCCGCCGGCGCCCGGAGGCGGAGGAGGACCGACGCACTCGGACTTTGAAGACGGTTTGGACGGCTGGACGCGCAACTTCCCCGCCTCCGCCATTCCCGGCGCCTCCGTCGGCGCGGAAAACTCCGCCGTGCAACTCGGTATCGGAGGACGCGACTCAGACGGCGTCTTGCTGATGATCGACGGCGACGGCCGCGACCAAGATTGGGCCGTAGCTCCGCCCAAGTTCGTCACGGGTCTCGCCTCGCTCGATCGGCCTTGGTATGAGTTCTACTACCGGCGGCTCGACGGCGACAATCCGTTCCACGGCGTCCGGCTGAGACTGACCGGCGGCGGATCGATCTACGAGTGGACGGGCGCTCGGCCGCGCGAGACATGGGAACGGTTTCGAGTCCCGATCAACGCCGACAACTGGGTCCTCTATTCCGGCGAAGGCTCGTTCGATCACGTGCTGCGCAACGTCCAGCGGCTCGAGGTCAGCTTCGATCTCGCTTTCGGCCCGGAAGTCAACGCGCTGGACGACTTCCATCTCCGCACGGAGTTCTCTTCGCCGACAGGACCAGGGCTCAGCGTCTCCCCGGCGGAGATATCGGCGTCTGTCCTAGGCGATCAGCCCGTCGAGCCGGTCGTGTTGACCATCGAATCCATGGGCGGATCGGAGCTCGACTGGACGGCGACGGTCGACCCGCCGGTGACTTGGCTGACGCTCTCCAAGCGACAAGGCGAAACGCCGGATGAGACGACGGCGACGTTCAACCCCGGCCGAGCCGGCGCCGGCGTGCATCAGGCCGAGATCGTCGTCGCAAGCTCGCGCTTCGGCGTGCCCGACCAACGGATCGCGGTTCGGCTTAGCGTCGGCCCGGAGATCTCCGGAGTCATGCACGCCGCCGACCCCGGCGTGGCGCCGAGCCCGGGAGCGCTCGCCTCCGCGTTCGGACGGTTCTTGTCGGTCAGCTCGACCTCGGCGTCGCTTGAGGGCGGAAGGCTTCCGACGACGCTGCTCGGCACGGAGATCCGCGTCTACTCCATGGAAGGCGCTCTCTTGGCGCACGCGCCGCTGCTGATGGTGGCCGAGGGACAGGTCAATCTACAGATCCCATACGAAGCGGCCGGGGCCGAGACCATCCTGCTGTCGGCGGCTCGGGACGGCTTGGAGTCAGAGCGCTTCCCAGTCCCCTTGGCGCCCGCCGGTCCGGGGATCTTCCGGCTAGGCGAGGGGTTGGCAAGCGTGCTGAACCAAGACGGAAGCGTCAACGCGCCCGAGAACCCGGCCCGGCCCGGCGACGTCCTGACCGTTTACTTTAGCGGGGCCGGAGCCGTCGATCCGCCGCTGGCGACCGGCGCCGCGGCTGATACAAGTCCCCTGCGCGTGCCCGTCGGCGAGGTCGCGGCGGAAGTCGCAGGCGCGCCCGCGCGCGTGCTCGGCGCGGCCCTCTCGCCCGGCTTCGTAGGACTAGCGCAGGCGTCGGTGGAAGTTCCCGCGGCAACGGGCTCGGGAGTGCTGCCGCTGGCCTTGTGGGTAGGCGGTGCGCGCTCGAACGGCGTCACGATCTGGGTCTTCGCGCCCCCGGCGCCGAGCGGGGTCAACTAGCGTCCGGAGTTGATCCGCGCGTCGATCTCCGCGACGATCTGCTGTTGACCGAAACGCACGGCGAGGTCGCGCGCTTGGGACAGGGTCTGACGGGCTTGCGAGATCTGCCCCGCCCCGCCCTGCGCCATCGCAAGCAAGTAGAGAAACTGCGGCGTCTGCTGATCGATCGGCTCGCGCGTCTTCTCCAGATGCGAGACGGCGGTCTTGAAGCGGCCGCGCTCGGCCTCCAGGCGTCCGGCGTGGAAGAGCGCTTGGCGGAACGTCGGCTGCGCCTCGATCGCTTTGTTGATCTCGGCCAACGCGGCCTTCGAGTCGCCCGACGCCTCCAGGGCCAGCCCGTAGCTCATCCGGTTCTGCGCGTCGTTGGGATCGATCTCCAAGGCGCTCTTGAAGACTTCCGTCGCCTCCTCGGTCTGTTCGGCGCGCATCAGATGGACGCCGTAGTTGAAGCGGGCTTCGGCGCTGTTCGGCTCGATGGCGAGCGCCTTGTCGTAAGCGCGCTTGGCCAGGTCGGGCTTGTCGGTTTGCGAGTGGACGGCGATCAGGCTGACCCAGGGCTGGATCGAGGTCGGGTCGATCTCGGCGGCTCGCTCTAGGGCGCGCACCGCTTCGTTGGAGCGTCCTTGGGCGGCGTAAGACTGCGCGCGCGCCATGTAGGAGTCCATCGTCACCGCGAGCGCATTGAGCTGATCCATGCGCGGATCAGCAACCGGAGGAAGCTCTCCCTGGACCAACGCGGCCCGTGACTGCGCACGCTCGCTCTCCTCTTGCTTGCCGGATGCGGCCAAGGCTTTCGCCAAACCTTCCCAAGCCACGCCGAAGCGCGGATAGATCTCAATGGCGGCGCTATAGGCCTCAACGGCGCCGTCGGTGTCGCCGGCGTCCGAGCGACAGCGGGCGACGCCCATCCACGCAGCGGCGGCCAGGCCGGGAATCGACTTCAGGCGATCAAATATCGGACACGCCTTCTCCGTCTCTCCCGCGTCGATCAGCAAGCGCGCTTGGAACAGTTCCGCGGGTTCGTAGGGGCTCAGCTCGACCGATTCGTTCACCGAGAGCAGCGCCAAGTCGGCGCGCTCCTGTGCCAGCTCCGCGATCGCCTGATAGTAGGGCCAGGCGGGAGCGCCCGAGTCGAGCGCGCGGGCGCGCTGGTACCAGGCGACGGCCTGCTGATGCGCTTCGTGTGCCTGAAGCAGCATCCCGACCCGACCGGTCAAGGTCGCGCTGTCGGGCCTTTCGGCGGCTTTCGCCACGGCTTCATCGACCGCCTCCTTGACGGCCGGGGAGAAGCCGGACGAGTTGACCTCCGGCATGGACGGCACGGAACGGCCGCAGGAAACGAGAGCCGCCGCCAGGACGACGGTCGCGAAGAAACGCATCCTCCTACTGTAGCCTTTGTGGGCGCGCGCCCCCGGCTACGGCGAGCGCGTTACTCTAGTAGGTCCGATGAGTTCCTTAACGTTACCAACCTATACCTTCGGCGTCGGCGACCGGTTCGCTCGCGAGGCCGTTCCGCAGTTGCGCGCGTGCGTCTTGGCGGCGGAAGAAGGCGCCCATGTCGCGCCGGTTTGGAACAAGTCGCACCGCGAGCACACGACGGTCGGAACCGAGCCGCAGAGCGTTCGCGACGCAGCCGCGGCGGCGATCGCCGAACTCGGCTACACGCAGCCGTACTTCGTCGACGCCGACCACATCAACCTCTCAACGGTGGACGGGTATCTAGCCTCGGCGGACTTTTTTACGCTGGACGTCGCGGATGCGATCGGCGAAGCGGCCAAGCCGGAAGACGTGACTGCATTCGTCGATCGGCACCCGGAACTGACCGCCGACGTGGCCGTGGAAGGCATCGAAGGCGCGGTGGAGCTGAGTCGGGACCGTACGGTCGCCATCGCTGAGAAGTACCTGTTCGCAGTGCAAGACGCGGGACGGATCTATCGGCACATCGCCGACAAACTCGGCGAAGGAACGTTCGTCACCGAGGTCTCGATGGACGAGACGGATGCGCCGCAGACGCCGCCCGAGCTCCTGGTGATCTTGGCCGCCATGGCGGACGAGAAGATCCCGCTGCAGACGGTGGCGCCCAAGTTCACCGGGCGGTTCAACAAGGGCGTCGACTATGTGGGCGACGTCGCTCAGTTCGAGCGTGAATTCAACGACGACCTGGCGGTGATCGCGCATGCGGTCGAGGCCTACGGGCTGCCCGCGAACTTGAAGCTGAGCGTCCACTCAGGGTCGGATAAGTTCTCGATCTACGGACCGATCCGTCGAGCCCTGCAACGGACCGGGGCGGGCGTGCACGTGAAGACCGCCGGTACGAACTGGCTCGAAGAGCTGATCGGCTTGGCCGAGGCTGGCGGAGACGGGCTGCAGCTCGCCAAGGACGTTTACGTCGAGGCGCACGCCAAGTCGGACGCCTTGTGCGCGCCCTACGCGGCCGTGATCGACATCGATACGTCGCAGTTGCCCGAGCCGGACGAGGTCGCCGGGTGGACCGGCGGCGAGTACGCGGCGACCCTGCGCCACGACCAGTCGAACCCGCGCTTCAATCCGCATTTCCGGCAACTGCTGCACGTCGGCTATAAGGTGGCGGCGCAGATGGGCGACCGGTACCTCGACATGTTGCAGACGTGCCGTCCTTCGATTGAGAAGAACGTGACGGAGAACTTGCTGGAGCGCCACATCCGCCCGCTGTTCCTGGCTTAGTTCTCCTTCATCGCAGGCGTTCCGGCGGCGGCCATCTCGTCGATGAATTCCTTGTCGCGGAAGGGATCATCCGTGCGCTCCTGCCATTCCGCCAGCGCGTCTTTGAGGCGCTGCTCGACTTGGGCGACTTCCGGGTTGCCGGCGAGGTTCTTCAAGCCGTCGGGATCGGCGTGCGTATCGTAGAGCTCGAAGCGCGGCGGGTCGGCGAAGGTCTCGAAGGCTTCGCGAACGGGCGTGCCGTCGTAGCGGGCTTCGCGCGAGACGGCGAGGGCCTTGTCGCCGTCGATGCCGGTGGCGGGCTTCTCTTCCCCGGCGCGGGCGTTCCAGATCAGTTGGTAGCGCTCGTCGCGGATCGCGCGACGCGGGTAGAACGGGCGCGAGCCGTGGTAGTGGAACTCGCCGACGAGGTAGTCGCGCCAGGGGGCGTCGGCCGACTCGAGGACCGGGCGTAGCGAGCGGCCGTGGACGCCGGCGGGCGGCTCGACTCCGATCGCGTCGAAGGTCGTCGGGAGCACGTCGACGGTCGAGACCATGGCCTCGCTCACGGCGCCGGCCCGGGAGACTCCCGGCCAGCGCACGATGTAGGGGATCCGCAGGCCGGGCTCGTAGGTGGTCGTCTTGCCGCGCGCGAAGGGCGGGCCGTGATCGCTGACGAAGACGACGATCGTTTCGTCGGCGCGGCCGGTCGCATCCAACTCGGCGAGCAGCAGGCCGACGCCGTCGTCGAGTCGTTTGACGGCGTTCAGATAGTTGCCGGTGCGGTCGCGTTGTTCGGGCGTATCGACGCCCTGGAAAGAGAACAGCGTCTCCTCGCTCGGCTCGATGGGGTCGGCGGGATAGCCGGCGACTTGCGGCGGAAAGTAGCGCTCGTCCTGGCGCGGCGGCGGACGGCGGAATACGTGCGGATCGGAGTAGTTGACCATCAGGAAGAACGGCGCGTCTGCGGATTCGGTAAAGAACTCGCGAGCGCGTTCGGCGACCCACTCGGGCTCGCGGGCCTTCGAGTAGTTGGTGTGGCGCATGTCGAACGGGAAGGACTCGTCGGGATTGACGTGCAGCTTGCCGATGATGCCGGTGCGATAGCCGAGCGGTTTGAGCAGAGCGGGAATGGTTTTGTCCTGGAGGTCTTCGTGAAGGCCGTAGCCGGTGTTGGTCAGTCCATACTGGCCGGTGGCGTGGACGTAGCGGCCGGTGAACATCGCCGAGCGGGAGGGGCTGCACGAGGCCTGCGCGGTGTAGGCGACCTCGAACCGCACGCCCTGCTCGGCGAGGCGATCGAGGTGGGGCGTTTGGATGCGCGTCTCGCCGTAAGAACTCAACTGGAGGCCGAGGTCGTCGGCGGTGATGAAGAGGATGTTGCGAATGACGGGCGCATCCGGCTCGGGCGTCGCGGGAGGACCTCCGCAGGCTGAGAGAGCTAAGGCGAGGATCAACGCGCGTCGCATGGCAGCCCATTATAGGGCGCTATAATCGGCGTCCTGTGACCGCGTCCGAACGGCCCGCCGAGACGGGCGTCCTATCGGCCGCCGCTCCGCTTGTTTTCTTGCTGGGGCTGATCCTGTACGGGCTGATCTGGCGCCCGCTGTTCGCCCAGACGACGCCGTTGCCGCTGGAGGCGATCTTCGGCGCATCCGCGGTCTTCGCACTCGCACAACTGCTGATCGCCGGGCGGAGTTGGCGCGAGATTGAGGAGTCGATTGTCCGAAAACTGTCGCGCGCGGTTCCGGCGTTCTTCATCTTGTTTGCGATCGGCGCGATTGTGGGCTCGTGGATGGTTTCCGGGACGTTGCCGATGCTGGTTTCGTGGGGGTTGGCGATCCTCAACCCGGACTATATCTATCTAGCGGCGTTCTTGGTGCCGGCGCTGTTCTCGACGCTGACGGGAACGTCGTGGGGATCGGCGGGGACGATCGGGGTGGTGATTATCGGGATGGCGACGGCGGTCGAAGCCGACCTCGGCATCACGGCGGGGGCGGTGATCGGCGGGGCGTTCTTTGGGGACAAGTTATCGCCGTTGTCGGACACGACGAACATCGCGGCGCTGGCGGCGGAGGTCGATCTCTACGACCATATCCGCGCGATGATCGTCACGACCGGTCCGGCGGCGTTGCTGGCCGCGGCGGTCTATGCGGTGTTGGGCTTTACGCATCCGGCGCAGGCGACGGAGGCGGGCGGCGGGTCGCAATCGGCGGGACTGGTCGCGGCGTTGGAGCAAATGTTCGTCTTCCATCCGCTGCTGGCGCTGCCGCCCCTGATCGTGCTGTACGGGTCGTTGCGGCGCTATCCGCCGATCCCGACGTTGCTGGCGGCGATCGCTGCGGCGTTCGTGTTGGCTGTGGGATTCCAGCGGTTTGATCTGGCGGCGACGGCGGCGGCCTTGGTGACCGGCTTCGACGCATCGATGGCTTCGTGGGTCACGGAAGTTCCCGACGCTGCAGCGGAGTTGGTCAATCGCGGCGGGCTTTACTCGATGCGGGAGGCGGTGTTTATCGCGTTTCTGGTGTTCTTCTTTATCGGGATTATCGACGTGGTGGACGCGATGCCGCGGGTGGTGGACCGGCTGTTCGGATTCGCGACGGGGCAGCGAGCGGTCGTGCTGGCGGCTTTGGGCGCGACCGGGCTGACGAACGCGATGACGTCGAACCAGTATGCGACGAGCTTTATCGTGGGCGACGCGTTCCGACGGCGCTTTGATCAGTTGGGGCTGTCGCGGCGGGTGTTGTCGCGGTCACTGGAAGACTACGGGACGATGATCGAGAGTCTCACGCCGTGGCACGCGACGTCGGTCTTCATGGTCGCGGCTCTCGGCGTACCCTGGAGCGAGCACGCCCCTTGGCAGGTGCTGTCGATTGCGAACATTGTGATCGCGCCGCTGTTCGCCGTACTCGGCGTGGGACTGTTCCGTAACCAACCACGATGAAGAAGAAGCCTAAGAACGACGCGACTCTGCTGGCGCACTACGCCGAGGACCGGCTGGGGCACCACGGTGCTGTCGTCCCGCCCATCTACCAAAACTCGTTGTTCGTCTTCGAGGACTGGGCGGCGATCGACGAAGCGTTCGACGACCGCTACCGGACGGCGATCTACACGCGCGGCACGAATCCGACGGTGCGCATGGTCGAGGAGAAGCTGGCGGCGCTGGCCGGCGGCGAGGCGGCGCGGCTGTTTGCGTCGGGCATGGCGGCGATCTCGGCGGCCATTCTCCATTGCGTCGGACCGGGCGATCACGTGGTCGCGGTCAAGAACGTTTACGGCCCGACGAACAATTTTCTGAATCGCTATTTGCGGGACAAGATGGGGGTGGAAACGACGTTTGTTCCGGGCGGAGACGCGAGCGAGTTTGAGGAAGCGATTCGACCGGAGACGCGGTTGATTTATCTAGAGAGTCCTTCGTCGGCGGTGTTTTCGCTGCAAGATGTTCGAGCGGTGACGGAGATTGCGAAGGCGCGCGGCATTCCGACGATCCTAGACAACTCGTGGGCGACGCCGATCTTTCAGAAGCCGCTTGAAATGGGCGTCGACCTGGAAGTGCATTCGGTGACGAAGTATCTGGGCGGACATAGCGACGTGGTCGCCGGGGCGGTAATCGGGTCGCTCGAGCGGATACGGGAGATCGCCGTGACCGAGGGCGAGTTGCTGGGCGGGAAGATGGCGCCGCTGGAAGCCTGGCTGGTACTGCGTAGTCTGCGGACGCTGCCGCTGAGGATGAAGCAGCACCAAGCGAACGCCAAAGCTGTGGCAGAGTTCTTGGACGGGCATCCAGCGGTCAAGCAGGTGCGCTGGCCGGGGCTCGAATCGCATGCTCAGCGGGCGCTCGCCGAGCGACAGATGAAGGGCTGCTCGGGGTTGATGAGCTTTGAGTTGGCGACGACGGAGTTAGAAAGGATTCAGGCGTTCGTCAACGCGCTGGATGTTTTTGAATTGGGCGTGAGCTGGGGCGGGCACGAAAGCTTGGTCTATGCGCCCGCGATTAGTTACTTGAAAGAGCTGCCGCCGGATCAGTTTGAGGCGCTAGGGATTTCGTTGGGCGACATTCGGATCTCAGTGGGGTTGGAGGAAGCGGAGGACTTGGTCGAGGACTTGAAGCAGGCCTTGGCGCCGGCGATTTAGGCCTGCCCGGGTTCAGTCTTTCTTTCTCTTCTTTTTTCCCTTCGAGTTCACGCGTTCCTTCTGCTTCCGTTCTTCAATGACGCCTCGCACTGCTTCCTCGACTTCCTTTCGCGAAAGTCGGCCTTCTAGCGGGTGGAAGTGAATGATCCGCTTGGTCCCCACGCGATCGCCCTAGAACGCGTACAGCAGCGTACCCTGGGCCACCGCGACCGCCGTGTCGCCGTCGCCTTCCTCGCCCGCTTCTTGATCAGGCGTTTCAGGCGTCGTCGGACGGAAGTAGAGGCCGTCGGCCTCCCGGTAGATCTCGAGCGCCGCTGGACGCGGCAGCGTACCTTGAATCAGGGCTTCCGAGAGCGGGTCCTCGATGTACTTCTGGAGGGCCCTACGTAGCGGACGAGCGCCGTAGTTTCGATCGCTCGCCGTCTCTTCGAGCAGGTACTCGGAGGCGTCACGCCGGAGCGTCAACTGGATCTCCTTCTCAATCAGGTTCTGATTGATCTGGCCGACCAGGAGATCGACGATCTGGATGAGGTCGTCGTCGTTGAGCGCGGAGAAGGTGATGACCTCGTCGATCCGGTTGAGGAACTCCGGGTTGAAGGTGCGGCGGACTTCATTGAAGACCTCGCTCTCGGCCTTCGCTTCCATGCCGTCCTTGGTCGACGCGCCGGCAAAGCCGACCGGAGCCTTGGACTGCAGGTGGCGGGCGCCGATGTTCGACGTCATGACGATGATCGTGTTCTTGAAATCGACCGTATTGCCCAAACCGTCGGTGAGTTGGCCGTCTTCAAACACCTGGAGCAGGATATTGAACAGGTCCGGGTGCGCCTTCTCGATTTCGTCCAGCAGGATGATCGAATACGGCTGCCGCTTGACCTTCTCGGTCAACTGGCCGCCCTCTTCGAAACCGACGTAGCCCGGAGGCGAGCCGATCAGCTTCGAGACCGAGTGCTTCTCCATGTACTCGGACATATCGAAGCGGATGAGCGATTTCTCCGAGCCGAACAGGAAGTCGGCCAGGGCGCGGGCGACCTCGGTCTTGCCGACGCCGGTGGGGCCGAGGAAGAGGAAGGAGCCGGCCGGGCGCTTGGTCGATTTGAGGCCCGCGCGCGAACGGCGGATCGCGCGAGAGAGCGCCGAAATCGCTTTGTCCTGCGAAATGACGCGCTTATGCAGCTCGTCCTCCATGCGCAGGAGCTTGGCCATCTCCTCTTCTTTGATCGAGGTCATCGGGACGCCGGTCCAGCGGGCGACCACGTCTTCGATGTCGTCCTTGGTGACCGAGGCCGTCGCCGACTCGTCGACGTTGTGCTTTTCGCGTAGCTTGCGCAGGTTCTCGCGCTCCTTGCGCTCTTCGTCGGAGTAGAACCGCGCCTTCTCAAACTCGTGGTTCGCGATCGCGTTCTCCATCCGGTGGACGATGAACTTGATGCGCTTCTGGACGTCGGCGATCTCTTCCGGCATCGAAGTCTGACGCAGCTTCACGCGCGCGCCGGCCTCATCCAGGATGTCGATCGCCTTGTCGGGCAGGAAGCGATCGGGGATGTAGCGGCTCGAAGCATAAACGGCCGATTCGATCGAGTCGTCCGTGTAGGCGACGGCGTGGAACTTTTCGTAGCGATCCTTGATGCCGAAGAGCACCTGGACCGCTTCTTCTTCCGACGGAGGCGCCACTTTGACGGCTTGGAAACGGCGTTCGAGCGAGCGGTCCTTTTCGATCGACTTGCGGAACTCGCCCGGCGTGGTGGCGCCGATGCATTGGATCTCGCCGCGCGAGAGAGCGGGCTTCAAGATGTTGGCGGCGTCGAGCGACCCCTCGGCCGATCCGGCGCCGACCAACGTGTGCAGCTCGTCGATGAAGATGACCGCGTTCTGGTTCTCCATCAACTCCTTCATGATCGTCTTCAGGCGCTCTTCGAATTGGCCGCGGTACTTGGTACCGGCGACGATCAACGAGAGGTCGAGCGCCAAGATGCGCTTCTCCGCCAGGAAAGACGGCACGTCGCCGTCGGCGATTTTTTGAGCGAGGCCTTCCACGATGGCGGTCTTGCCGACGCCAGGCTCGCCGATCAAGACCGGATTGTTCTTGGTGCGACGGCAGAGGATCTGGATCACGCGATCGACTTCATTCGCGCGGCCGATCAGCGGATCGAGGTTCGAGTCGAGGGCGGCCTGAGTGAGGTCGCGACTGAACTCGGCGAGCATCGAAGACTCTTTCGGCCGGCTCGACTGCATCTTCTCCGATTGGGAGCGGGCGAGCTCTTCACGGATGGCGGCGAGGCGCAGGCCACGCTCGTGCAGGATCTCGGCGGCGAAGCACTTCTCTTCGCGCAGCAGGCCGAGCAGCAAGTGTTCGGTGCCGATGTGCTTGTGGGAGAGACGTTCGGCCTCTTCAGCGGCGTAGGCCAGGACGCGCTTGCACTCGTGGCTCAGGGGCAGGTCCACGGAGGTCGAGACTTTTTCGCGAATGGTCGTGTGCGCTTCAATCTGCTTGCGGATCGATTCGACCGCGGCGTGCGAACGCAGGAAGCGATTCGCCAGCGCTTTGTCCTCACGGATGAGGCCGAGCAGAAGGTGTTCGGTCTCGATGTAGGGGCTGCCGAATTGGCTGGCCTCGTAGCGGGCGAAGAAGATGACGCGTCGCGCCTTTTCGGTGTAGCGTTCGAACATGGCCTGTTGGGGGGAACCTGCCTTTTCCCGTGGATTTATGATATCAGGCCGCCTCGGTTCTGACTGCTAGCCAGTGGCCCTAGGGCGGCCTATGACGGCGCCCGGCCGGAAGGGCCAAAACGTCGTAGAACCGTCGAACTACGGCGGGCGCTCTAGGCGCTTCGCCGGGGCCGATCACGTTCGCTCGATCGGTAGCCGCCGTCCGGCGCCCGGACGATCTCGCCGCGCTTCGCCAAGGTCTCCAACCGCTGCGCGACGGCAAACTCGACGGCGTCAGAGACTTCGGCGGCGATGAGGTCGGTCGTGAAGGCGCGCTCGGGTTCGGAAGCCAGAATGTTGAAGATCGCTCGGTCGACGTCGACCGAGGCCGGGTGAGCGCCCGCCGAGAGGATCGCTTCGTCCAGTTCGGCCTCCAGCTCGCGGCGTTCGGCGCGCTCTTCGGGCGATCGGGCGCCGAGACGCTCAAGGCGTCGAGCCAAGTCGAGGATTCGCGCGCGCAGCAACATCGCCCCCATATCCTTCATCGGCCGGAACGGGGCGTCAAGGCGGGGAAAGCGTTATTCTTGTGCGGATATGTCCGTAACCGACGTGGAAGCGCCGCCTCAATCGACGCGGGCTTGGAAGAAGAATCCCGGCTCGCAGGTCGTTCTGCCGTTCGGCGTCAAGGCGCGCTGGATCTTGGGCGTGTTCTTGGTCTGCCTGGTCTACGCGATCGTCCGTTACAACGTGTTCAAGGGCGTCGAGTGGATCCATCTTCCGCTCTACGTGGTAAACAAGGCGTTCGCTTGGGGCGGGCTGGCGCTGATCGCTTGCTCGTATCTCACGGGCAAGTGGATCAACGCCTACCCGGACGACGTGCAGAAGCGGCGGGCGCTGGCGAAGTTTTTGGGGCTGTCGGGACTCTACTTGATCGGCATGCACCTCATCTCATCTCTGGCGATGCTGACGCCCGAGTACTACGCCAAGTTCTTTACCGACGGCGGGAAGATGAACCTGACGGGCGAGTTCGTGATCTTGTTCGGCGTCCTGGGAATCGGGTTCTTGATGTTCCCGGCAATCACGACGTTGCCGTTGATGTACGAGGCGCTGGGCGGCGAGCGTTGGCAACGGGCGCAGCGAATGGGCTATTGGACGCTAGGCATGGCCGCGCTGCACACGGCCACGATGGGCTGGAAGGGCTGGATTGACGTGGCGACCTGGCCCGGAGGCATGCCTCCGATTACGTTGCTCGGGTTTCTGACGGCGGCGGCGGGTCTCGTGGCGAAGCTGACCTCGAAACGCTAGCGGACGCGCGCCGGGAACGGCATGGAGAAGCAGCCGCAGGCTTCTCCCTTTTGGGCGGCGGAGCTGGGGAAGCCGAGCAGTACGTCGAGCAGATTCGCGGCGGCTCGCAGGCCTCCGCAAAGCTCTGAGCATTGGCCGGAGCCGACCGGGGTCGGGCCGGGGCCGCCCGGACCGCCGCCTCCGCCGCCGGGGATCGCCTCGCGTAGGGCCACCGTCGGGCCAGGGCGTGTCGGGACGCCGCCGATGCGAACCTCCAACGGGATCTCGGCGCCGAGCGGCGCACTCTCGGGGATCTGTGCGTTGACCTGGCACAGGCCTTCAAGCAGACCCGGTGCGGCGCCGGCGTAGAGCACCGGGGCCTGCACTTCGCCGAAGAAGACTTCCGCTTGCTGGGTAAGTTCAGGAAAGGGCGCGTTCGACGGCGCCAGGTATCCCGCGCGACCTGGAGGCGAGGTCGATCCGCAACCGGTTAGAAACAGACTCAGGCCCTGGCCGACCGCGGCCGGTGAGGCGGCGGAGTTCGCCGAGAAGTCTTGATTGAGCGCCGCGGCCTGCCCCGCGCCCGAGGAGTCGGAGGTGAACAGAGCCGGCTGAGCGGCGGCGACAGGCAGCGCGACCGGGTTGGACGGTGCGCCGTTGGTTTCGACCACGACGACGGCGCGGCCGCGGCCGTCGTCGATGGAGAAGGGCATGACGACGCCGAGTTGCCCAGCGGAGGCGAGATTGAGCGGCGCCGCCTCGTCGTCGACGAGCACGCGCACGCCGCCGAGCGTCGTCGGAAGGCTGCCGCCCGGTTCGGGTTCGCCGACGATCAGGTCGGCCGGGCCGATGCGCTCGCCGAAGACGGCCAGCATCTCGCCCGGCGCCGCGGCGTTGCGCGCTTGGAAGTCGGCAGCGCTGACGATCGCGCCGGGGGTGAGGTACGGGAGCCGTCCGACGTAGAGGAAGCCGTCGCGATCACCGCCGCCGTGGCCGGTCTGCGGGGCCCCTAGGGAAGCCGGCGGAACGGCGTCGGGAGGGAGCGGCGTGATTTCGCCCCAGGCCGCGAAGTCGCCCGTCGGGGAGGTCGCCGCCAGTCCGGCGCGCTCGAAGCCGACAGGAGCTTCGACGAGGAACGGAAGCGTCTGGGCGAAATCGAGGCGGGCGTCGGTCGGGCAAAGTCGGAGCAGCGAGTCCTGCCCGGCCAGAGTCGTCCAGGCCAACGCGCAGGCGCCGTCGGTCGAGAGGGCCGCGAGCCGTGCCCCACCTGTCGGCAAATAGCCGCGGTCGCGTGCGGCGCTCAAGTCGGCGCGCAATCCGGCCAGTGCAACGGCGCCCGCGCCGGGGAAGTCGGCCGTCGTGCCCGTCGTCGACGCCGCATCGGCCGAGGCGAATAGACGCGGCTCAGAGTCGGAAACGGACACCGCCAGCAGCTCTGCAGGCGAGCCCGGATAGCCGACCGCTCGCAGCTCTCCGCCGCCCGCGAACCCGGCCCCGACCACGACGCCGTCGCGCCGGCAGACGAGGTAGCCGTCCTCGCTTCCGGCGCCGCGTTCGTCGCCTAGCGCTCCTGCTAGCGGCAATGAGTTCGAGCTCGTCGAACCGGTGAGGCAGAGCGCGCCGTCGCCGGTCCGCGCGAGCGTGGCGACGGTTTCGCGACCGACGCCGCCGAAGTAGCGGAAACGTTCGACCGTGGGCGCTTGCTCGCCGACGCAGGCCGAGGCGACGAAAGCGTCAAACCCTCCGGCGATCGTTGTATCGGAGCCGAGCCCGGACGAGCTGGTCGTGCCGGCGAGACTCACGCAGTCGCCCCCCTCGTCCAGCGCATCTGCGATCGTCTCGGTACCGCCGCCGCCGAACAACGCGGTCCCGCGATGAACGAGCCCGTCGGAGAGGTCAAACAGCGCGGCGAACAGGTCGATCTCGCCGCGAGCCGTGCCTACGAAGCGATCCGAGGCGATGTCCGGCGACGCGGTCTCTCCCAAGACCCACAGTCGCGCGCCCGAGACGACGACCGCGCGGGCGCGATCTTCGCCCGAGCCGCCGATCAGGAACCGCGGACCGTAGCGCCAACCGTCGGGGCCGACCTCCAAACGCACGACGAAGGCCTGAACCGAGCCGTCGGCCTCGGCCGAACCCGCTGCCGGATCGCCGGGAGAATCCGTCGACGTCGTCTCGCCGACGACCCACAAACGACCCGCCGAGTCCGCGGCGACGTCGTGGATGCGGTCGACGCCCGAGCCGCCCAGATAGGTGCGCAGATGGACTCCGGTCTGGGCCTGCGCGAAGCAAGCCGTCAGAGCCGCGGCGGCGATCCATCTACCGACGAACGAAAACAAAAATGACCCTCGAATGTTTCGAGCCTACCATCCGCGCCCGACTCCTCTACAATCGGCCCGGTGCAATCAGGATTCCATTGGGGGCCGTTTACGGCAAGACTTCCCTTCATCCATGTACGGCCGGAGTGGCCCGAGTTGGTCCAGGGGCTGGTGGTGGCGGGGGCGACGGGGCTGGCGGTGGCGCCGCTCTACCACGAGCACTTTGGGATGGGATTCGAGACCGCGGTCGCGCTGGTGGTCGTGCAGACGCTGGCGATCATCTCGGCGTTCATGTTCTTCGGCGACCCGTTTTGTCCGGGGTGGTTGACGCCGGCGCTGCCGCTCGTGCTGCGCGAGGCGATCGCGCTCGAGACCACGGCCGAGCGCATCGACTTCGTCAACGCGGTGGTGCTGATGGTGGGCGCGGTTTTCCTGCTGTTCGGCGCGACGGGGCTGGGCGCGCGCTTCTTGCGGGCGGTGCCCAAGGTGGTCAAGGCGGGCATCATTCTGGGCGCGGGGATGAGCGCGGTCTACGGCGAGTTTCTGCCGCGCACGGGCGGGCGGCCGTCGCGAATGGATGCGTACACGGTATCGATTTTGGCGGCGACGGCGGTGACGATGCTGTTGCTTTTCTCGGAACCGGTGGCGCGCTGGAAGGAGACGCGACCTTGGCTGCGCCTGCTCGCCGGGCTGGGGATCGCGCCGGGCTTCTTCTTGGCGATGGCGGTCGGGCCGTGGGTCGGCGAGGTGAGCTACGCGGCCTTTCGGGCGTACTCGGGGCCGGTGCTGTTTTGGCCGGATTTTTCGGGATTGTTTACGGAGTTTGCGGTGATCGGGCGCGGGCTGCCGGAGCCGGAGATGTTTGTGCGCGCGCTCCCGCTGGCGTTGGCGGCGTACGTGATCGGGTTTGGGGACATCATCACCGGACGCGCGTTGATCGAGGAAGCGGCGGCCGATCGCCCGGACGATCCGATCGCGTTCAGCGAGAAGAGGACGCACCTCCAACTCGGGATCCGCAACGCGAGCGTGGCGCTCTTCGGGGGGCCGTTCTTCCCGCTGCAGGGGCCGCTGTGGACGGGCGCGACTGTGGTGGTGGCCGAGCGTTGGCGGCAGGGGAAGGACGGCATGCAGTCGCTGTTTTCGGGCATCACGAGCTACTACTTTTTGGGGCTGCCGTTCCTGTATTTCGTTCGCCCGGCAATGGAGTTCTTGCGGCCGGTATTGGACGTGGCGTTCTCGCTGACCCTGCTGCTGACGGGGTTTGCTTGCGCCTATGTGGCGCTGGCGATGGTCGACCGGCGGACCGAGCGCGGGATCGCCTTGCTGGTGGGGATGACGATCTTGGGGTTCTCCACGCTGACCGGTTTGGCGGTGGGTTTTGGGCTGGCGTTCTGCCTGCTGGGTTGGAAGGCGTGGCGGCCGACCGAGCCGCCGCCGGTGTGAGGAACCGATATACTGGCTCGCTTGGGCGCGGCCGGTCTATTTCTGAGTTTTGAGGGCGTCGACGGTTCCGGCAAGACGACCCAATTGGAGCGTTTCGCGGAGCGACTGCGGAGCGCGGGCGTCGAGCCGGTCTTGGCACAGGAGCCGGGCGGAACGCGCATCGGGAAAGAGATTCGCGCGCTGCTGCTCGATTCGAAGAATACGGATCTGCGGCCGATTCCCGAACTGTTGATGTACTTTGCGTCGCGCGCGCAGAATATCGCCGAGGTGATTCGTCCGGCATTGGAGGCGGGACGGATCGTGGTCGCGGATCGGTTTACGGACGCGACGGCCGCGTACCAGGGCTACGGGCGCGAGTTGGGCGAGGAGGTCGTACGGCGAATTGAGGCCATCGCCTGCGAGGGCGTGGAGCCGGACTGCACGTTGTGGCTGGATATCGACCCGTCAGTCGGCGTGCGGCGGGCTCTCGATCGGGCGCCCGACGACGGGAAAGACGAGACGCGGTTTGAGCGCGAGCGGCTCGATTTCTACGCGCGCGTACGAGCCGGGTATCAGGCGATCTGGAAAGCGGCGCCCGAACGCGTCGTCCGGATCGACGCATCGGGCGGGATCGACGAGATCGAGGCCGCGATCTTGGAAGCGGTTCGGCCGAAGATCGCCGAGCGGCTCGGCGTGGAGTTGTAGCGGTGCGTCCGGCGCTCGGCTGGACGGTGCTGGCCGTCGCGGGGCTGGCGGCGATCCTGGTTCCATTTGCGATTTGGGAAGGGCCGATTACGGCTTGGACGCAAGACTTTGCCGCCGATCCCGGCAACCGCGCTTCCGCGGCGCTGGTCTTGGGAGGATTGCTGGCGTCGGACGTGTTGTTGCCCGTGCCGTCGAGTCTCGTCTCGACGGCTTGCGGCTACTTGCTGGGGTTTTTGCCCGGGATGCTGGTTTCGTGGGTCGGGATGACGCTCGGCGCCGTGGTCGGGTACGCGGTCGGAGCGCGGCCGGCGGCGGCCGTGGCGCGGAGGCTGGTCGGGGAGGACCAGATCGCTCGGGCGCGGGAGGCCGAAGAGCGCTGGGGCGCCTGGACGCTGATCGTCAGCCGCTCGGTGCCGGTGTTGGCGGAGGCGTCGGTCGTCTTCGCGGGGATGACGGCGATGCCCTTCGGGCGGTTCTTGGGCGTGACGGCGGCGGCGAACCTCGGCGTATCGGCGGCCTATGCGTGGGTGGGGTCGCAGGCGCTGGAGGCGGATGCGTTTCTTTGGGCGTTCGCCGGTGCGGTCTTGTTGCCGGGGTTGGCGATGTTAGGGGCTCACGCGGTGCGCCGCCAGTAGTCGTCTGTCGACGAGTTTACAGAGTTCGAGGCGCCTGACAGACTGGCCTCATGGCTAAGCACCGAGGCCTTGAACTGAGTACAAGGGACGTTAACTCGCCGCTCAGCTTCCAATCCGTGGTCGAAACGTTAGAGACGACTACAGCGGCAAGCTACCAGTGGGTCCTGCTATTCGTCGACCTGCAGGCCGACCTTGGCGACCGTCGAGTCGCGGACCTGATGGACGAAGTGAATTCGGGGCCTCGGGCCTACCGAACCAACCTCGATGAATTGAGGAAGATCGGCGAAGCGACGCAAGTTCTCTACGAGGTACTCTTCGCCGGTAGTCCTACGCTCGTCCCTACGGAACGGGAACGGGCCACGAACAACCGCGGCCAGTTTGCAGTCGTCGTCTACGGATTGGAGGGCTTCCTCTGGGAGGTCTTTGCCGAGCAGCAAGATGTAGTGAGAAAGCTTGAGGCGCGGTTCGCCGCTGAGCCAACGGTGAAAATCGGTTCACCTAGAGTGGACATCGAAGGAGAGCCGATCAACGACCAGAGATAGACGCCCGACGTAGAGCCTATCGCTCTACCTTCCGGCGTGACGCCGCAAGAACAAGCAGGTTAGGCCGAGAACCAGGCATTGGGCCCCACTTCTTCCAGGTCGAGTAGCTCGAACCGCCGAGCCCGGGCGTCCGCTCGGTGCGCAAGACGCCTAGGATCGACATGCTGTACTTGATCGCCGGGATGCCGGCCGCGACGCAGCTTTCGATCGTCTCGTTGATGTACCGCTGAAGCTCGGGCTCGTTGCCGATCATGATGTTCGGGCGATTCTTGGGCGCAACGGCGGCGGCGAATCTCGGCGTATCGGCGGCCTATGCGTGGGTGGGGTCGCAGGCGCTGGAGGCGGATGCTTTCCTTTGGGCGTTCGCCGGGGCGGTCTTGTTGCCGGGGTTGGCGACGTTGGGGCTAGGCTCGTTTCGGACGAAAGTCCCCGGCGCTAGTCGTTCTAGGGCTCGATAAGGAAGTGCAGAAGGGTTCCGTCGCCGACAAGGGCCAGGCCTGATTGCGGAGTGCTGAGTGTGAGGCGGGCTACGCCGCCGTCTGGAGGATCGCCGATGGGCTCGGCAGACCAGCTTTTCCCGCCGTCGAGACTGACCGCGAGTTCCGGACCGTCGCCGCCCGCGACGATCGTATCTCCGAAGACGGCAACGGAGTTGAGAGCTTGTTCCGCGTCCGCCAACTCCAGCGATTTCGACACCGGCTCCAAGTCCTCGCCGCGCCAGACAACCACCGAAGCGTCCGAGCCGCAGAGTACGGGGCGGCTGCGATCGAGAAGGGCGAGATCATAGAGCTGCCGTGCGGCGAGAAAGTGGGGAGTCCAGGTGTCGCCCGTATCCTCTGTCCGAAACAGGACGGAATCACGTCCTCCGATCAGCCAAGGCTCATTGGTCGCCTCGTCCCCGCGACTCACGAAGTGAGTCACCTTGGAGAGATCCTGACCGGTCGTATGAGCCAGCATCCAGGCGATACCGTCGTCGCCAAACGCGACCGCCCGCGGGAGCATTCCATCCGGACAAGGGAGAGCTTGCCAGGTTAGGCCGTCGTCGAGGCTCCTCCACACGAGCCCTTGCTTCGAGCCAAGGCAGCCGACCATCAGCGCCGCGGAGGCGCCACAGCGCGCGATGGCCTGCATCGAGATCCCGCAGTTCGACGGAGCCAGGGTCACCAGTTCCCAGCGCTCGGCCGCATCTGACCAGCCCGCGAATCGCCCGGTCCAATCCACCTGGTCGTCGCCGGCGATCCAACAGGCGTCTGCGTCGATTGCAGCAACGCAAGTCGCCACGTCAATATCGTCGCACCAAGGTTGCTGAGTCCACGTCAAACCGCCGTCCAAGGTCCGATGGACGAGACTCCCGACGGCCCAGCCGCAAGCCCCGATGAGATGCACGTCGCGAATGCATGCGGCCTCAAGGGAGCGAACTACAACGAGGCGCATTACGCCTCAAACCAAGTATTGGGTCCCTCTTCCTCTAAGTCCTGGCCGATTTCATACTTCAAAGACTGAATGAGGCCTTTGATGTAGCCGAAACCGTACGCGAACGCCATGCGGCCGTTCGGGTCGTCTTCGTGGCGCGGCATATGGTCGGGCATCAGCATGAAGGGATAGTCGACTTCATACAAGGTGCGCAGAACTTGCGGCATCAGCATGTCGCCTTCGTCCGGATAGACCTCTTGGAAGTCATCCCGTTTGCCGCGGATGTTGCGGAAGTGAATGTTGAAGATCCTTTTCTGCTTTCCTAATTCGCGGATCACGTCGTGGATCTCTTCTTTGGGATTTTGCAGCATCTCGGCCGTCGTTCCCAGGCAGAGGTTGAAGCCGTGATAGGGACTGTCGCTGAGCGAAGCCATCTTATAGAGGCCCTCGGGGGTTCCGAGGACGCGATCGACGCCCTGAAAACCTTCCGGCTGAGGCATGCCGGGGTCGTGCGGGTGGCAGGCGATACGGACCTTGTTCGCATCGGCGACCGGCGCGACGTTCGAGACGAAATGCTCGATGCGCTCCCACGCGGTATCGGCGTCCACCTTGCCCGCGCGCGTCATCGGCGGGTCGGCCTTCGCCTCCGACAGCTTCCAAGTCGAGTAGCTCGAGCCGCCGCGTCCGGGGGTGCGCTCGGTGCGCACCACGCCTAGGATCGACATGTTGTACTTGATCGCCGGGATGCCGGCGGCGGCGCAGTTCTCGATCGTCTTTTTGATGTCGTCGATGTCGCGTTGGCGCTCGGGCTCCTTGCCGAGCATGATGTTCGGGCGGTTCTCGCGATCGATGTGGCTCGACGGCAGGAACGGGGCCGCAATCATGTCGAGCGTCACGCCGTTCTTCTCGCACAACTCGCGCGCGGCCGACAGCTCGTCGACGGTGTAGAAGCCGCGTTCCGGGTAGGGCGGTCGCGGCAGTTGGCCGCAGATGTGGTTTACGCCGTGCCGCTTGAAGTATTCGAGGAGTTTCTGGTTCGTCGGACCGCGCTGCGTGCCGACGTACATGCTGACTGGCTTGGTCGAAGCGTTCGGCTTTTCGGGCGCGGCCTCGGTGGTCGACTCGGACGAGGAGCAGGCGGCCAGCGCGGCCGTAGCGGCGGTTGCGGTGAGGAATTTGCGACGTTGCATCGGTCGCCTATCGCACCAACTATCGATTATCGATGTCAAGCGGGATCGGCTTCGCGGTCATCTCTTCCATCTCGTAGGGGAGTTGGTAGACGGTCCGGCCGGTGCGGTCGGCGAAGTACATCCGCGAGACCGAGAGCCCGCCGGGGTCGCCGTCGGCCCAGAAGAAATCGAAGTCCGGTTGCGCGGCGAGCGGGCGGCGCACGTAGGCGTGGTTGCGTGGGCTGTCGCGGGTGACGTCGCGGATCTTTTGCCACGTCTCGCCGCGATCGGAGCTGGTCCAGAGCGCGACTTCCCCGCCCGCGCCCCAGCGTTGCGGCCCGGGTTCGGTCGGAGCGACGAGGCGCCATGTACCGTCGGGCTCGATGGTGAATGAGCCCATGTCGTAGTTGTGCGAGGCGGGCATCGCTTCGCGAAAACTCCATCCGTCGCCGTCGCCGTCGCCGTGGCGCCGAGCAACCGTCCAGCGGCGCGGGTCGCCCATCGGCCCGGGACGATGATCTTGGCTCGTGATCACGAGCAGGACCGGCCTGCCGTCGGCCTCGAAGTGCATGTCCTTCAGATAGACCAACCGACCCGAGGCGCGGTAATCGGCGATCAAGGCCGGGTTGTCGAGCAGATCGAGCGGCGGCGTAATCGTCTCGCCGTCGACGGTCTGCCAGGTCTCGCCCATGTCGCACGTCTGTAAGTAATAGAGATTCGTGCGCTGGTCGACGGAGCGATTCGGATGGGCGTTAAAGGCCGTGCCCACGCAGTCGCCGTGTCGCGCGCTCATCTGGTAGTGGCCGCCCGAGACGATCTTCTCCGCGTCGGTCCATTGGAGGCCGTCCGCACTCGATTGCCAATAGAGCTCGCGGCCGGCCGTATAACGCGTCATCAACAAAAGAAATCCCCGGCCCGGTACATACCAAGGCTGCGGATAAGTAAACTCGCCTTCGAGCGTCTGCTTAAACCCGGCGTCGATCGTATACGGTTGACGGCTGCGATAGATAAAACCGGGGCGCAACGTGCCGCGGCCGGAGACGAAGACCCACAGGCGGCCTTCGGCGTCGATCGACAAAGAAGGATTGTCGTGCGGATCGTCGACGGTCAGTTTGTCGTGGACGACGACCGGTTTCTCGACCATGCCGGTCGCATGATCGTAGGCCCCGATCATGGCGAGCAGATGCCTCTCGTCACGCTCGGTCGTGCCGCCGTACACAAAGAAGGTCTTATTCGCCTCAGGCGAATAGATGGCGAGTGGGCGGTGTTTCGCGGTGTATGTTCCTAAGCCGCCGGAATACTTATCGCCGTATTCGGAGAATTGGCCGAGGGTGAACCAGATGCCTCTGTAGCCGTCGACTCGCCGCACGTCTTGCGCGGTGAGGGTGGTCGTCAGCAACAGTAAGAGAGCAGCGACGCGCACGGCCTACATGTTGAGGACTTCGTCCCAGGTGACCGTGCGGCCCGTCTCATAGGCGACGCGGCCCATGATGCCGGTGAGCGTCGATTCGCAGGCCTCGACGACGTCGTTCTGCGCCGGGATCTCGCCGCGCACGCCTTGGACGAATTTGTCGATCACGTCCTTGGTGATGTCATAGTCGGCCTTGCGGAACACCGGATCCTCGCCGCCCATCTGGATGTGATAGCCCTGACGCGTGGTGGAGATGACGCCGTCGCGTCCCATGAAGTATTCGCCGACGTCTTTGTAACCGCCGCGGGCGCAGATCTGATTACCCGAGTGGCTGTAGACGCGACCGTCGGGCAGTTTGTAGTTGACCGCGAAGGTATCCACGATGTCGCCGATATCGGTGCGGAACGCGCGGTGCGCGAAACCGTTGGCCGAGACCGGGTGGACGCCGGTAAACCAACGGACGACGTCGAGGTTGTGGCAGTTCTGCTCGACGATGATGTCGCCGCCGCGCTCTTTGTAGAACAGCCAATTGCGGATCTTCTCCTCGATCCCGTCATGGCCCTCGCGCAACGGAAGGCCTGAGCCGATCCAGGCCGAGCGCACCATGCCGATCTCGCCGATCTCGCCGAGCCGTTCAAACGCTTCGATGTAGTGGTTGCCGTAGCGCTGCTGGAAGTCGACGACGACGACCTGGCCCGGCTTGAGCTTCTTCGCGGCGGCCAGCACGCGTCGCACGCCCGCCGAATCGACGGCGACCGGCTTCTCCATCAAGATGTGTTTGCCGGAGTTGACGGCGAGTTCGAAATGCTCCGGATGTAACCACGGCGGCGTGGCGATGTAGACCGCGTCGATGTCCGCGTCGAGGATCGCGCCGGCGCTCTTGTAAGTCTGGATCTGGTCGATCTTGAGCGTCTTCTTTGAAGCTTCGAGTTGATCGTCGTAGACGTCGGCGAGCGCCGTCATCTCCGAGTTCTCGTTCTGGACGAAGTAGCGCGAAACGCGCGAACCGCGGCGACCGGCGCCGAGCAGGCCGACCTGAACTTTGGAGTTCTGCGCCGTTCCGCGGACGGCCGAGGCGTTCACGATGGTGAACCCGGCGGCTGCCGTGGCGGCCGTCTTGACGAGATCGCGGCGCGTGGTTTCGGAGCGCGTGGTTTCGGAAGCGTTGGATTCGGACTGGGAGGCCATGCGCGGAATTGTATCAACCCGGCACGGTTCAAGGCCGAACCCGAACGTATTTGCGCAGCGCCCGAGGATGCGGCTCGGCGCCGTACATGTTGCCGTGCTTGTCGACCGCGACGAACTCAGCGCCGTCGCCGACCGTCGTACGCGGATCGCCCCACGGGTAGAGCACGAACTCTTCGACCCAGCCCAGATGCGCGTCGCCGATGCGGATGCCCATCTCCCAGCCCGGATTCTGGACGTCGTCCGACTCAGAGTCAGCGACGTAGATGCGGTCGTGTTCGTCGAAGAAGATTCCGCTCGGGCGCCCGAACTGCGTCCACTGCGCCAGGAACTCGCCTTCTTGATCGAAGAGTTGCACGCGGTTGTTGCCGCGGTCGGCGATGAAGATGCGGCCGCGCCGGTCGATCGCGATCGCGTGCAGCGCTCGGAACTCGCCTGGGCCGAAGCCGGTCCGTCCCCAGGCCTTGACGAACCGCCCGTCGGCGGTGAATTTGACGACGCGATTGTTGCCGCTGTCGTTGTGGCCGTCGGCGACGAAGACGTGCCCGTCGTCGGCGACCACGACGTCGCTGGGCGCGTTGAAGTGGTCCGGGCCGTCGCCGAGTTCGCCCGGCGTTCCGAGCGTCATCAGCACCTCGCCCTTGGGGCTGAACTTGACGACCTGGTGTCCGCGTTTGTCGCCGTCCGGTTTGCGATCGGGGCGGACGGCATCGGCGACCCAGACGTTGCCGTCGGGGTCCACGTCGATTCCGTGAGGCCAGATGAACATCCCTCCGCCGAAGCTCTGGACGACTTCGCCCTCGGGGCTGAACTTGAGGACCGGGTCGAGGTCGGAGTCGAGACACTCGTTGCCGAAGCGCTCCGGCGCGGTCGCGTCGCAACGGATCAGCGCCCAGACGTGCTCGCCGTCGGGATCGATCGTCACCCCGCCGACGGCGCCCATCGTGCGTCCCGCGGGCAACTTCGCCCACTCGCGGACCATGCGATACGGGTTGGGCAACGACTGAGGAAAGGCCGCGGCGGCGGCGAGAAAGAGGAGAAGCAGAAGACGCGGCAAAGCGTCCGAATTACAACATATTCGGCAGCCGCGTGGAGGCGTCGATCGAGGCCAACTCGATCTGCTGCGTCTCCAGCCCGCGCGCGTAGGAGAGGTCGACGCCTTCCAGCCGCGCCCCGACTAGGTTCGCTCCCTCCAGCCGGGCCTCAGACAGATTCGAGCCGCGCAGGTCGGCCGCCGAGAGATCGGCGCGCACCAGATCCGCCCGTACCAGTTGCGCCGAAAGCAGGTGCGCGCGGTTCAGGTCGGCCTCCTCCATGCGAGCGCGCACGAGGATCGCTTCACTCAAGTTGGCTTTGTAGAGATCGGCGTTGCGCAAGTCGACGGCGGTCAGATCGGCCTCGCGAAAATCGACTCCCTCAAGCGGCCGCCCTTGCAGCTTGGCGCGCTGGAGCTTGGGCACGTAGTCGCTGTACTTGCGCCGGAAGAGGTTCCACTTCTGGACGCTCTCGGCGAGCAGTTCCAGTGGATCGATCTCGGGCGTGGCGGCCTTGAAGGTCTCCGGCTCGTAGCGGTTCGGACGCTTGGGCGGCGGACCGGAGGTCTCGGCCGTCTTGGTTGCGTGGAACTTCTTGAGGTTCTCGTAGGCTTCGTTGACGCGCTTGAGCGTCTCCTCGGCTTTGCCTTGCAGCCGAGGGTTGCCGCTGAAACGGTCGGGATGCCAGACCTGGGCGAGATCGCGCCAAGCCTCGCGGACCTGATCAGGCGTCGAGCCGGGATCGAGGTCCAGCGTGCGGTACCAGGAGAGGGGATCGTTCATCGACGATGCGAACCTTCTCCCAGGCTATCGGCCGAACCGGGGGTTGCGAATCAGAGGAAGGCCTTAGCCTGCATTTCTCGCCAGCCGCGGGCGCAAGCGCGCGCTAGGCTAAAACCGCATGCCGGTGAAGCCGCCGTCGACGTAGATCTCCGTGCCCGTGATGAACGATCCCGCCGTCCGCGAGCACAGCAGCAAGGCCGCTCCAATCAGCTCTTCCGACTCGCCGAAGCGGTTCATCGGCGTCTGGCCGAAAATCTTGGCGACGCGTTCTTCGCTCAGGATCTTACGATTCTGCTCGGCCGGGAAGAAGCCGGGACAGAGCGAGTTCACGCGTACCTTGCGCTCGCCGTACTCGCGCGCCACGTTCTTAGTCAGGTTGAGCACGCCGGCCTTCGAAGCCGAGTAGGCGAACACGCGCGACAACGGCAGGTGCGCCGTGACGGAGCCGATGTTGAGGATCGATCCGCCGTGCTCTTGGCCCGACATCACGGGCGCGAAGATCTGGCAGCCCCAGTGGACGGCCTTCAAGTTCGAATCGATCACGCGGTCCCAGTCATCGTCGGTCACTTCCTCGTAAGAAGACGCCGAGTTGACGCCGGCGCAGTTGACCAGGACGTCGACGTGGCCGTGCTTGTCGAGCGTCTGTTTGCAGAGCGCTTCGAGCGAAGCGCGGTCGGTGACGTCGACGGCGAGGAACTCGGCCGATCCGCCGGCGGCGACGATCGCATCGACGCGAGCCTGGCCGCGTTCCGGCGAACGGCCGGAGACGACGACGTGCGCTCCGGCGGCGCCGAGACCGTCAGCCAGCGCGCCGCCCAAGACGCCGGTGGCGCCGATGACGACGGCGACCTGGCCGTCAAAACCAAACATAGATTGGAGGTAGTCGGTTGCGGGCATGAACCTACGATCTTGCCATCTTTCAGAGCCGGCAAGCACCCAAAAGCCGATCTTTGGGCTATTCATAAGATGGAGGATCCCGCCGGAACGCCCCCGCCCAGCGGGTCAATCTCAGGTCGAATTCTTCCTGTAAGTGGAATCCCGGATAGCGATCGGCCACCGAAGCCCGCAACCTCAGCGGCGATGGCAAGATTTCTCGCTCTGACGCTTGTGCTCCTATCCATCGCTTGCTCGACGGATACCCCGTCGGCCGTGGAAACACTGCCAACGAACGCGAAGTCGGTTGACGGCCGGTACATCGCGTGGGAGGAGTCCCTCATTGATATTCGCGAAAACCGTGGGGTCAAGATCGCCGGGGCCGGACGAATCGAGATCGGCGACCTGAACAGGGACGGCTCAATCGATGTCGTCTCGGCACACAAGTACTCGTCCCATATTCGAATCGCGTGGGGGATGGACGAGGCCAGCGAGTGGAGTCGGCATTACTTGGCGGAAGGCCATGACGTAGACGGGGTATCGGACTTGGCCTTGGCCGACTTCTCGGGCGACGGATGGCCTGACATTGCCGCCGCGTGTGCGAACGGGCGCCTCCTGTACCTGGAAAATCCTCGCCAATCCAAGCCAGGCTTCATCTGGAAGCGCACGGTGATCGAGGCTTCCCGACGCGACGCCGGGTGGTCGCGGCTAGCGGCAGCAGACTTTGACGGCGACGGTCGTCCTGAGATCGTCGGGACTGCCGACGACGGACTCGTCGCGGCCTTCCAGTTCGACCAGCATCCACTCGACGGCCCCGGGTGGAGGATGAACATCATCGGAACGCATTGGCCTTTCGACCGCTACCACGAATACTCTTTGGCCAATACGGAACCGGCGGATCTGGACAGCGACGGAGACATTGACCTACTGCTGACTTTCGATGAAGGTCCGGCGAGAATTCTCTGGAACGACCGCGGAGAGTGGACCGAACAGCGCTTTCGAGTCTACGGACTCCAGGATGTCGCGGTGCACGAGGCTGGAGGTGAGCGAATCCTTCGGGTTGGAGGTTCCCCAGGCGGAAGCGCCGTTCAGTTCTTCGACTTCTCGGGCGACGGGAGACTCGACATACTAGCGGCACAAGCTGAGGACTACAACATCAGTTGCCTTCGCTCTTGGCGGAGCATGGACTTGTTCTGGTACGAGCAACCGTCAACCCCGGAGGACCCTTGGAAGCAGCACAGAATCGGGGCGTTCGAGTTCGACCCGGCAGAGTCTCTAGCCATTGGAGACATCGACGGTGACGCGCGAACAGATGTGGCTGTGGGAACGAGGAACGAATGGTTCGGCCTGGATCCTCGCCTAGGCCGGAGGATCGGGCCGTCCGCCCCTCGGATCGCTTGGTTCCAAAACATGGCAAGCGGAGCCTGGTCAAAGCACGACATTCTGCGGAGGGAACAGGGCGCATTCTGGGGGTTGGCGACGCGAGACATCGACGGTGACGGCAACATCGACTTAGTCGCCGCACACGGCGACGCGGAAGCCTCGAACGGCGTCTTCACGCTACGCCAGATGCGTACCGACAGACCCGCGCGGCGGCTGCGGGCAGCAACCCTCAGAGAGAACGTTCCAATCGCGCTGCCCGAATCGGAACGCTAGTTCTTAGCCTTCGGCGGGCATGCCGTCGAGGATCTTTTCAAGCACGGCGTCTTCGGTCAGCCCTTCAGCATGCGCGTCGTAGTTGAGGATGATGCGGTGGCGCAGCGCGGCCGGAGCGAGCGCGCGGATATCCTCGCCCGCGACGTTGAGCCGTCCGCGCAACAAGGCCCGGACGCGGCCAGCCTGCACGAGCGATTGTGCGCCGCGCGGCGAACTGCCGTAGCGGATGTACTGCTTGGTGATCTCGGGGGCGTTCGCCGTTTCCGGCTGCGTGGCAAGCACGAGATCGATCGCCAGGTCGCGGACGTGCGGCGCGATCAAGACCTCCGCCGACTGCCTGCGAATCTCAAGGATCTGCTCCTTGGTCACCGTCTGCTCGACGCGCGGCTTCTCGGCTTCAAGCGTGCGATCGAGGATCGTCGCCATCTCGTTGCGCTCCGGGTAGGCGACCAGAATCTTCAACAGGAAGCGGTCGAGCTGCGCCTCGGGCAGCGGATACGTGCCTTCCATCTCAAGCGGGTTCTGCGTCGCCATGACGAGGAAGGGATCGTCCAGCTGATGCGTCTCCGTCCCGGTGGTGACGGTGCGTTCCTGCATCGCCTCCAGCAGCGCCGATTGCGTGCGCGGCGTTGCGCGGTTGATCTCGTCGGCCAGAACCAGATTGGCGAAGATCGGGCCGCGCTCGAAGCGCAGCGTCTTCGAGCCCGAAGCGTCGGTATCCATCAGCGCGCTGCCCAGGATGTCGGCGGGCATCAAGTCCGGCGTGAACTGGATGCGCGAGTAGTCCAGATGGAGCGCTTCGCCGAGCGTGCGCAGCAGCGTCGTCTTGCCGAGGCCTGGCACGCCCTCCAGCAGCACGTGACCGCCCGCGACCAAGGCGATCAAGGCGCCCTCGACGACGTCTTCATGGCCGACGATGATCTTGCCGATCTCGCGCCGGACGGTTTCTAATTGGGCCACCACGGGCTCCAGAGTCGTTTCGGGCATCTATTTCAGATTTTCCTGTCTTAAACTCTTGAAATAGCGTTCGATGAACGCTTGATAGGCGGCGGGAATCTCGTCCCGATTGACGTCGCCTCCGCGATCGGCGTGGGTCGCGCTGGTATCCCGGTATTCGGTGCGCAGGGTCTGCTCGGAGGAGTCGGTTTCGATCAGGATTTCGCCGGCGACGTCCTCGGCTCGCTCCTGGTAGAACTCTTCGAATTCATCGAGCGCGGCTTCGAGTTGCGCTTGCTGTTCGGCGATTTCCTTGGAGCCTTCCGCGGTGCCTGAAGCGGCGGCGGATTCGCCCGCCTGACCGGCCTCCTCGGCGTTGTCGGAGCCTTGACCTTCGGCGGCTTGCTGGGACTCGCCCTCGGACGGTTCGCCGCCTTCCATCTCGGCGTCGGAGGTCTGCTCGCCCGCCGATTCTTCCGCTTGCGCTTGTTCGCCGGACTCCGAGGACGATTCCCCGCCCTGCTCGCCTTCGCCCGATTCGGACTCGCCCGCGGACGCTTCCTGGGACTCGGTCTGCATGGTCTCCATCATGTTGTCGAAGGCGTCCTTGAGGCGATCGAGCAGCGAGTCCGACTCCTCGCTCCAGTCGCCGGACTCCTCGGGCGGAGGCGCGTTGGAGGCCGACTGTTCCCCCTCTTCGCCCGACGGTTCCGACGATTCGGCCGAGGGCGGGCTGAGGTCGTCGCCCGATTCCTCGCCAGCGGACAGCCCCTCGACCTCCGGCATTTGGAAAGCTTCGTCGGCGCCTTCGGGATCGAGCGCCGCAGCCAGCGGTTCGGCTTCGGGCGGCTCGGCGGTCTCGCTCTTCTCGCCCTCGTCCCGCGTTTCGGTCAGCGTCCGTGCGGCTTCGCCGTCGCCGGGGTCGGGAGTCTGCTCGGCCAAAGCCGGAGTCTGGCCGGTCAGCGAGGGCACGGGCAAGTCGACCAGCGGCGCGCGCAGATCGAGGCTCGACAGCACGCCGAAGCGGACGATCAACAAGACGGTGAGGAGGGCGAGCATGGCCGCGAAGGCCGAGCCGGACCACCGCGGCCACTCCATCGGGAAGGTCTCGGCGACGTCGTCGCGGATCGCCCGCTCAGCGAGCGCTCGCTGGTTGCGCGCGGCCGGGTCGTCGCAGTCGAGGAAGGCGTAGGCGGTCGATAGCTGGTCGGCCGTCCGCCAGCGAACGTCGAGCATGCGCGCGGCGCGATCGGGGGACGGCTTGCGCGTCGATGCGCGGTAGGCGGCCAGCGCCGCTCCGAGCAAGATGAAGATCCACAGAGCGGCCGGCGGAACGACGTCGGTCCCGAAGGTCAGCAGAAGAACCGGGCCCGCGAGAGCGAGGGCGGCGCCCCACATCAGTTCCGTAAATCCCGCCTGCGCGAGCAGCCGTCGGCGCGCGCGTTCGACCGTCGCTTGGAGCGCGGTTGAATCGGGCGCAAGCGCCGGCGCTCCGGGGGTCAACGACATCGAACCTCCAATTATAGAGAGACGTGCGCTGTTCGGATTCGTACCGTCGATAGAAACCCCGCGCGCGCTCGACGCGTTGTAGACGGCATGCAGTATCGAATCGTGTTGGCTACGTTCGCGACGGCGGGTCTGTTGGTTCTGCCGGCAGGCGCGGCGCCGGTCAAGAAGGCGGCGGCGAAGACGGCGCAAGGCGTTGAGACCGGCGGCAAGGCGGTCGGTCACGGGGCGATGACGGTCAAGCGCAAGACGGTCAAGGGCGCGAAAGCCTTCGGCAAGCAGGTCAAACGGGTACTAGGTCCCTAGCGTTCGGGCCGGTATCATACGCACGGATGCCGCTCTCGCAATTCGACCCGCTGGTCGCCGAGTGGTTCTCTACCCGGCTTGGACCGCCGACGGAGCCGCAGGCGTTGGCCTGGCCGGCGATCGGCGAGGGACGGGACGTGTTGCTCTCCGCGCCGACCGGGTCCGGCAAGACCTTGGCCGCGTTCCTGACGGCGATCGACGCACTGGTCCGAGAGGCGCGGAAGGGGACGCCCGCGAACCGGCTGCGCGTCATCTACGTTTCGCCGTTGAAGGCGCTCAGCAACGACATTCAGAAAAACCTGGAGCGGCCGCTTGCGGAGATCCGCGATCTGGCCGCGGAGCGCGGGACGCCGCTTGGCGAGATCCGTACCGCCGTACGCACCGGCGACACGCCCGCCCACCAGCGCCGCAAGATGCTCGACGAGGCGCCGCACATCTTGGTGACGACGCCCGAGTCGCTGTTCCTGCTACTGACCTCGCGGCGCGGGCGCGAACTGTTGCGCGACGTGGAGACGCTGATCCTCGACGAGATCCACGCCGTCGCCGACGACAAGCGCGGCTCGCATCTCGCCTTGAGCGTCGAGCGCCTGGAGCATCTGGCGGGACGGCGGCTGCAACGGATCGGGCTGTCGGCGACGGTCAAGCCGATGGAAGACGTGGCGCGATTCCTAAGCCCTCAAGGCGATGTTCACCGCGTGCAAGTCGGGCATACCCGGCCGATGGAATTGGCGGTCGAGGTCCCGCAGGAGCCGCTCGGCGCCGTCGCGAGCGCCAACCTTTCGGGCGACGTACACGACCGGCTGGCCGAGTTGGTCAAGGAGCATCGGACGACGCTCGTCTTCGTCAACACGCGGCGGCAGGCCGAGCGCGTCGCGCATGCGTTGACCAGTCGGGTGGGCGAGGGCTTGGTGCTGCCGCACCACGGCAGTCTGTCGCGCGAGCTGCGCCTGACGGCCGAGCGGCGCTTGAAGGATCGAGAGCTGCGCTGCGTGGTCGCGACGGCTTCGCTCGAACTGGGCATCGACGTGGGCGACGTGGATCTGGTCTGCCAGCTCGGCTCGCCGCGCTCGATCTCGGTGGCGCTCCAACGCATCGGCCGGTCGGGTCACTGGGTCGGCGCGACGCCGCACGGACGCCTGTTCCCGACGACCCGCGACGAGCTGATCGAGTGCGCCGCGGTCGTGCACGCGATCCGGACGAAGAAGCTCGATCGGCTGGAGATCCCCGAGGCTCCGCGCGACGTGCTGGCGCAACAGATCGTCGCCGAAGCGGCCTGCGAGGACTTGGACGAGACGGAGCTGTATGAGCGATTCCGCAGCGTCTTCCCCTACCGCAACCTGACGCGCGAGACGTTCGATGAAGTCGTCGCGATGCTCTCGGACGGGCTGACCTCCGCTCGTGGACGTAGCGGCGCCTATCTCCATCGCGACCGCGTCAACGGGCGGATCAAGGCGCGGCGAGGAGCGCGCTTGGCGGCGCTGACCTCGGGCGGCGCGATCCCCGATACGGCCCAGTATCAAGTCGTCGCCGAGCCCGAGGGTTCGATGGTCGGGATGGTCGACGAGGACTTCGCCGTCGAGTCGATGGCGGGCGACGTCTTCTTGCTCGGCACGACGTCGTGGCGGATCCGGCGCGTCGAGCCCGGGCGCTTGCGCGTGGAAGACGCGCACGGCATGAACCCCAACGTGCCGTTCTGGATCGGCGAGGCGCCGGGACGCACGTGGGAGCTTTCGCAGGAAGTCGCCGCCCTGCGCGTGGAGATCGACGAGCGCGGAGACGACGCCGCGGCGTGGCTGATCGAAGAGTGTGGGCTCGACGGCGCAGGTGCGGATCAGGCCGTCGCATACGTGCGCGCGGCTAAGCGCATCCTCGGCGCCGTGCCTTCGGAGACGACGATCGTCGCGGAACGATTCTTCGACGAGTCGGGCGGGATGCAGTTGGTGCTGCATACGCCGTTCGGCGCACGCGTGAACCGAGCGTGGGGGTTGTCGCTGCGCAAGCGCTTCTGCCGCTCGTTCAACTTGGAGCTGCAAGCGGCGGCGACCGACAACGGCATCAACATCGCGCTCACCGAACAGCACGCCTTCCCGCTCGATCTGGTGTTTGAGCTGGTCCAGCCGGCGACGCTCGAACACGTGCTGACCCAGGCGCTGCTCGACGCGCCGATGTTCAACATCCGCTGGCGCTGGAACGTATCGCGGTCGTTGGGCGTGCTGCGCTTCTCGGGCGGCAGGAAGACGCCTCCGCCCATCCAACGCATGCGCGCCGAGGACTTGCTGGCGGGCGTCTTCCCCGACCAAGCCGCCTGCGCCGAAAACTTGGCCGGCGAGATCCGCGTGCCCTCGCACCCGCTGGTCGATCAGACGATCGAAGACTGCCTGCATGAGGCGATGGACGTTCGCCGGCTGCACGGCATTCTGACGGCGCTGCAGGCGGGAGAGATCAAGACCGTCGCCGTAGAGACGCCCGAGCCGTCGGCGTTCTCGCACGAGATCTTGAACGCGAACCCGTGGGCCTTCCTCGACGACGCGCCGCTCGAGGAACGGCGTGCGCGCGCGGTGCAGTTGCGGCGCGGCGGCTACTCGGACGAGGTCGACGGGGACGCGGCGCTCTCGGCCGAGGCGATCGCGCAAACGACCGAAGAGGTCTGGCCGTTGGTGCGCGACGCCGAGGAGTTGCATGACGCACTGCTGAGCTTGTGCGTCCTGCCTCCGGCGGCCGAATGGGCGGAGTGGTTCGCCTCGCTGGAAGAGGCCGGGCGCGCGGGCGTGCTACGCGTTGATGACCACGAATTGTGGGTCTCGGCGGAACGACTGGAGCTGGTTCGACAGGCCTACCTAGGCGCCGAGTGCGCGTTGACGGCGCTTCCCTCGACGGCCGCTTTGCCCGAGGGACGCACAGGCGCCGTCGCGGAGATTCTGCGCGGGTGGATGGACGCCGCGGGCCCGACGACGGCCGCCGAGATCGCCTCTCGTCTCGCTCTACCGGAAGCGCAGGCCGATGCCGCGCTCCTCCAACTGGAAACCGAGGGCCAGGTGATGCGCGGGCGCTTCTCGCCGGGTCTTCCCGAGGGCGAAACCGAGTGGTGCAACCGTCGCGTGTTGGCGCGTATCCATCGCCTGACGCTGCGAAGGCTGCGGCAGGAGATCGAGCCGGTCTCGTCGGGCGACTTCATGCGCTTCTTGTTGCGTTGGCAACATGCGGCATCGGGCGCGCGCTTGTACGGCGCGGACGGGCTGCTCCAGGTCTTGGAGCAGTTGCAGGGCTACGAGGCGCCGGCTTCCACGTGGGAGTCGCATCTGCTTCCCTCGCGCGTCGCCGACTATTCGCCGGAGTTGCTCGACCGGCTTTGTCTCTCGGGCGAGATCTCGTGGGGACGGCTCTCGCCGCATCCCGCCTTCGAGGGCGACGGGCGAGAGAAGCGCCGGGTCCGTCCGACGCGCTCGGCCCCGTTGTCGCTTTTTCGGCGAGAAGACGCTGAGCTTTTTCTCTCCGAACCGGCTGGAAATCCCGAGACGCTCTCTCACGCGGCGACCGACGTTCTGCGGGCGCTCGAGACGCGCGGCGCGTCGTTTTTCGCCGACGCGGCCAAGGCCTCCGGACGGCTGCCGTCCGAGGTGGAAGAGGCGTTGTGGGAGCTGGCGTCGGCCGGCCACGTGACCGCCGACGGGTTCGACAATCTGCGCGCCTTGCTCGATCCCAAACGCCGCGCGGGCCAAGGACGCGGGAAGTCCAGCCGACCTCGCCACGCCGCCGGACGTTGGGCGCTGCTCACGCGCGGAGAGGCGCCCGCGCAACACGCCGAGCGCTACGCCGAGTTGCTGCTCAAGCGCTGGGGCGTCGTCTTCCGCGACGTGATGCGTCGCGAATCCGCCGCGCCTCCGTGGCGCGACCTGCTGCGGGCGCTGCGCAAGATGGAAGCGCGCGGCGAGATCCGCGGAGGCCGCTTCGTCCACGGCGCCGCCGGAGAGCAGTTCGCATTGCCTGAAGCCGTTGCGCTGCTGCGTGCGGTTCGCCGGTCGGCGCCCGACGGAGAAGAGATCCGACTCTCAGCCGCCGACCCGTTGAACCTGGTCGGCGTGATCGTTCCGGGCGAGCGCACGGCCGTCTCATCAAACGAACTGGTCGTGTTGCGCGACGGGGTCCCGGTTTCCGTCACCGACGCGCACGCGGTACGATAGCCGCCCACGGCTATGCGCATCACGTTTCGCGGGGCGACCCGCACGGTCACCGGTTCCAAACACCAGATTGAGGTCGACGGGCGGTCGTACTTGCTCGACTGCGGCCTGTTCCAAGGGCGACGCAAAGAGTCGCGCGAGTTGAACAGCCGCTTCGCCTTCGATCCCGCGCAACTCGACGCCGTCGTGCTCTCGCACTCGCACATCGATCACTCCGGCGCGCTTCCGGCCCTCGTCAAGCGCGGCTTCGAGGGACCGATCTACACCACCCCCGCAAGCGCCGATTTATGCTCCCGAATGCTCTTGGACTCGGGACATATTCAGGAAAAAGACGCCGAATACCTGAACCGTCGTCGGTCGCGCAGACGGCGCATCGACCCGGACTTCAACTCGGGCGAGGTACAGCCGCTCTACACGAAGGACGACGCCGAGCGCTCGCTCAAGCAGTTCAAGTCGGTCGACTATCGCACGCCTACGCCGCTCGCCGACGGGCTCAGCTACGAGTGCTACGACGCGGGGCACATCCTCGGATCGTCGTCCGTGACGCTGCACTACCGCAAGGGCGACAAGACGACGCGACTGGTCTTTTCGGGCGACGTGGGGCGCGCGGGACTGCCGATCATTCGCGATCCGCAACCGGTGCCGCCAGCCGACTACCTGATCATGGAATCGACCTATGGCGGGCGACTGCATCGGCGCGGAACGGACGTGAAGGACCAGTTGGAGCGCGTCGTCCGCACGACCGTCGAGCGCGGCGGCAACATGATCGTCCCGGCCTTCGCTGTCGGCCGCACGCAGCAGTTGGTGATCCTGCTGAACGAGCTGACGCAGGAAGACCGTATCCCCGAAATCCCGATCTTTGTTGATTCGCCGCTGGCGACCAACGCGACCGAGATCTACCAGGCGCACCCGGAATGCTACGACGCCGAAGCGCGCACGCACCTGCTCGACCAGCGCGACCCGTTCGCCTTCGGACGACTGCGCTACACGCGCAACGTGGAGGAGTCGAAGGCGCTGAACGACCTCGACTATCCGTTCATCGTCATCTCGGCGTCGGGGATGTGCGAAGCCGGTCGTGTTCTCCATCACCTGAAGAACCACCTGCCGGACCCGCGCAACACCGTGCTAATCACCGGCTACCAAGCCGAGCACACCCTGGGCCGCAAGATCCTCGAAGGGCATCGCGAAGTCCCGATCTTCGGACAGGAAGTGACGGTGCGCGCGCAGGTGGAAAAGCTCAACGAGCTGAGCGCTCACGCCGACCACGACGAGCTGCTCCAGTGGCTGGCCCCCATCGCCCCGGGTTTGAAGAAGATCTTCCTCGTCCACGGCGAACTCGGCCCGGCAGAGAAACTGCGCGACGCGATCAAAGAGCGCTACGGCGTCCAGGCCTACATCCCAAACGTCAACGAGTCGGTCGATTTGAGCTGACGCGGCGTCTAAGGCGAATACCGGCTGGCGCCGACGGCCCAAGGATGCGAGAGTAAACGCGTCGGAGCGTGCGGCTGCTCAGGCGGCGGCGCGGGACAGCGATGTTATTTCTCGCCTACCTGCTGATCATCGGCATCTTCGTGTACATGCGCGTGGTTGCGGGCAACCTCAGCCGCGAACTGGACGCGCGAAGAGCGGACGCCGAATGGCACAAGATCGAACTGCAGCGAGTAGAGAAGCGCGCCGCGGATCTAACGACGCGCGTCTTTGAGCTCGAACAGCGACTGAGCGCGGAGGAGGTACGCATTCCGGCGCCCGCCACAAAGTCGGACGCGCAGCCACGGCCGGAACCCGAGCCCATCGTCAAGCCCGAGCCGCCCCCCGAGCCACAGAGCCAAGCGCCGACGCCCACCGCGGCTATAACCGAGCCGGAACCAGAATCAGCACCGGAAGCGCAGCCGAGACACCCGGAGCCGCCGCCTCCCTCCGAAGTCCCGCCGCCGGCCGCCCCGCCGCCCGAGCCGTGGACGCCGCCGGCCGAGCCCAAGCCGGCGATCGACTTCGAGCAGTTTGTCGGCGTACGCGGCGCGGCGATCCTCGGCGGCATCGTCCTAGCGCTGGCGGCACTACTGTTCGTGCGCTACTCGATCGAGCAAGGCCTCGTCACGCCCGCGATGCGCATCGGCTTCGGGATCTTGGCGGGCCTCGGCTGTCTGGCCGGATCTCGGGTGATGCGCTCGCGCGGGTACGAGGCCGCCGACGCCGTAGCGGGCGCCGGGTTCACCGTGCTCTACGGCTCAATCTGGGCCGGTTGGAAGCTCTATGATTTCTGGCCTGCCGCCGCGGCTTTCGCCGGCATGGCGGCGGTCACTGCCGGTTGCGTCTACTTGGCCTGGATCCATCGCTCGAAAGTCGTCGCGGGCCTCAGTCTGTTTGGCGGCTTCGCGACGCCGGTTCTCGTCTCGACCGGCAGCGACCGCCCCTTCGTCCTGTTCGGCTACCTGCTGCTGTTGAACGGCGGATTCCTCGTACTCAGTCGTCGAACCCGCGTTCCTATGCTGGCCTTCGTCGCGCTGGTGCTGACGATGTTCTATCAGGCCCACTGGATCTTCGAGATGATGGGGCCCTCACGACTGTGGCTCGGCGCCGCGGTCGCGACCGTCTTTACCGTCCTCTTCGCGGTCGTGCCGCTGGCCTTCAAGAGCGACGATGAATCGGCCGCGGAGTGGCCGCAAATCCAGGCAGCCGGATTCGCCATGCCGTTGTTGGCGGCGCTCTACTTCGCAAGCTCGTCGGTGCTGGACGCGGGTCTCTACCCGTCGGCGTTGCTACTCGGCATCCTGGGAGTCGGGGCGTCGCTATTGGCGCGGCGGGTGGCGACTGCGCACTTGCCTTTGGCGATTGCTGCTGGTTCCGTCGTGGTGGTCGGCGCATGGCTGCCGCAAGCGATCGGACCGCAAGGGGAGTGGCTGACGGAGTTCCTCGTCTGTACGCTGGGCCTCGCCGCCCTCCACCATCTGCTCTTGGAGTTCATCCCGGCGCCGCAGGATCAAGCGCTCTCGCCCGCCGTCGCGACCTCGGCCGGGGGCGCCGGGCTCGTCGCGTTTACGGCGATGGTCAGCCCGACGCCGGACTTTTGGCCCTGGCTGGCCGGGCTGCTCGCATTGTGCGCTCTCGGGCTGCGACAGGCCGTGCGCCTACCTGCGCCGGTGCTCGTCACGCTGTTTGCCGCCGTGTCGGCAGGCGGGCTCACCGCGTACGGATGGTTCGGCGAACCCGCTGTCGGGGCGGTCGTCTTCTCGGCCGTGGCGGTCACGCTGACGGCCGCGACGCTGGCGGCGGCGGAGCGAGTCGGGAAGGACTTCCGCGCGCCGACCGAACATGCGGGCGCCCTATTCGCCGCCGTCTTCGTCTTCCTTTGGACTTCGCTCGCCGGAGGAGATCAGCTCGGCGCCGTGCTCTTCTATCCGATCTCGATCGCGCTGATGGCGTTGGCGACGATCTCGCAGGTAACCCGCCGGATCCCGATCCTGTTCTCGTTGTTCGTCGTGATGACGGCGGTCGGGCACGGTATGCATCTTTCCTTAACCGACGGGCCGGAGCGCTTGCTCTGGCCGACGCTGGCGCTGCTCGCCGTCGGCGCCTGCTACTTCGGACTCGGCGATGCGTTCCGACGCGAGCATCCCGCGATTCGGACGGCGGCGACGGCGAGCGTCTGGTGGTTCCCGCTGATGGCGGACGTGTGGAACAGCGAGTTCGGAAACGGTGCGATCGGTCTGCTGCCCGTTCTGCTGGCGGGCCTCTCGGGCGCCTACTACTGGCTGGCGCCGATGATCGGGCCGGTGACCGACCCGACGGGTTTGCTTTATCGCGTCTGGCACGGCGGCGTCGCGGTGACGCTGCTGGCCGTCGCCGTACCGATGCAGTTGGACGACGAGTGGGTCACGATCGGCTGGGCGCTCCAAGGCGCGGCGCTGATCTGGCTGTGGACCCGGCTCAACCACTGGGGCCTCAAGTACTACGGCGTCGCGTTGCTGCTGCTGGCGACGGCGCGTTTGTGGCTCGACCCCAACGCCGCCTTCTACCACGAGCGCAGCGGGATGGCGGTGTTCAATTGGTTGATGTACGCCTACCTGACGCCGGCGGCGGCGTTGCTGTTCGCGAGTTGGAAGCTGGCGCCGCTGGAGGTCGAACGCCGTCTCGACCGCGAGCCGACCTGGGGCTATCCGAACGGTCCGGCGCTGGCGGCGTTGCTCGGCGGAATGGCGCTGACGACGATCTTCATCTGGATCAACCTGACGATCTTCGACGCCTTCTCGACCGGCCGCGAGATCCAGTTCAACCTCGAACGGCAAGCGACGCGTGATCTGGTCCTGTCGCTCGCCTGGGGCGTCTACGCGCTGGCCCTGCTGGCGGGCGGAGTGCTGCGCGGCCTGCGATCGTTGCGCTGGGCGAGCCTGCTGATGATGCTCGTGACGGTCTGCAAGGTCTTCCTCTACGATCTGGGCGAGTTGGAGGACTTGTACCGGGTGGCTTCTCTAGTAGGACTGGCCTTCGCGCTGATCCTGATCTCGCTGGCGTACCAACGGTTCGTCTTCGGAACCGCGAAGACCGAGCAGGGCTGAATCAGTCGTTGCGCAGGGCCGTCGCCGGGTCGGTACGCGATGCCCGCCGCGCCGGCAGATAGCAGGCGAGAGCCGAGACGCCGAGCAGGACCGCGGCCACCGACGCGAACACCGTCGGGTCGTGGGCCGACACGTCGAACAGCAGGCTCTCGATCCAACGGCCGAGCCAAGCCGCGCAGGCAAGCCCCACGATCAGCCCCGCCAGGACCGGCCGCATGCTTTGGCCCAAGATCAGCCGCAGGACGCCGGACGCCTCGGCGCCCAACGCCAGACGCAAGCCGATTTCGTGACGACGCCTCACCGCCAAGTACGCCACGACGCCGTAGATTCCTAGCGAGGCTAGGAGAAGAGCGAACGCCGCAAAGGCGGTCGCCATCAGCGTCTGGAACCTCTGCTGCGCCGTGGAACGCTCGACGACTTGGCTCATCGTTCGCAGGTTGACCACGGGCAACGCCGGGTCGATCGACCAGACCGCTTGGTGAATCCGATCGGCGAGTCCTGTTGGGGGCGTCGCCGTACGGACCGCGTAGGAGACGTCGTCGCGCGGCAGGAGCCAGTAGGAGAGATAGACGATCGGCGACGCGTCGGCATCGAGCGAGGCTGTGCGGACGTCGTCCACGACGCCGACGACTTCCCACGGCGTCCTGTCGCCGGGGCCGCCGCGGAACTGCTTGCCCACCGCACTCTCGCCGGGCCAGAGTTTCTGCACCGCGGCCCGCGAGAGAACGGCGGTCTTGCGGTCGCGGTCTTGCGACGTCAAGACGCGCCCCGAAACGAGCCGCACGCCCATCGCCCGCCAGTAGTCCGCGCTGACGAACCGAAACTCCGCCGCCAGCCGATCCTCCGGCGCTTGGACCGAACCGGCGGGGCGAACGGAGTCGACCCACGTCGTCCCTTCGAGAGGAATCTTGTTGGTGAAGCCGACGCTCTCGACGCCCGGCGTTGAGCGAAGCCGCTCGAGCAACGCGTCGTGAAAGCGCCCGCGACTGCCGTCGTTCGCGGGGTAGTCCTGCGGCGGCAGAACCAAGTCGAACGAAGCGACGTTTTCGGTCACGAACCCGCGCTCGACGGAGAGCAGGCGAAAGAATCCGGCGCCCACCAGTCCGGCCGTCAGTAGAAGGATGGCCGATAGCGCGACCTCACCCGCAATCAAGAAGTCTCGGGAGCGGCTCCGCGCGGCCGATTGCGTCGACGAGGACTGGTGTTCGCGAAGCGCTCCCTCGATCGGAACCCGCGCAAAGCGAAGCGCCGGAAGCACGGCCGCCAAGGCGCCCGAGAGCGTCGTGGCCAAGAGTGCGAAGGCGATGGACGCAGCGTCGAGACGAACCTGAGCAAGACGCGGAAGGTCCGCGGGCGCCAGCAGCACAATCCCCTCCACCGCCCAGTAGGCCGTCAGCAGCCCAGCGGCCCCGCCCACCACCGACAGCGCGAAGCTCTCCCGCAGGGCCTGCCCCAACAGACGGGATACGGACGAGCCAAGCGCGCGACGAACAGCGGCCTCTCCGCGGCGACGCTCCGCCCGGACGATCAGCAACGCGGAGACGTTGACGCAAACGATCGCGAGCAGGCCGCCGACCGCGGCCAGCAACATCCACAAGCCCGCGGCGCCGTTGCCGAGCAAGGTCTGGTCGAGCGGAAGCAACCGCGCAGCCATCGGCCGGTTGAACTCTTCCACGAACGGGGCGATCGCGGCGTTCATCTGATCCGTCGCCTGACGTGCCGTCGCCCCAGGTCGCAGACGAACCACGGCGCCGAAGTTGTAGTTGCCGGCGCCGCGCACGGCGGCGTAGCGCAGGCGCATCGGGGCAACGGCGTCGAAGTCCCGACTGAAGAGCCGAAACTCAGGCAGGTATTCGCCCGCAAGTCCTTCAAAGTCGCCGGGCAAGACGCCGACGACGGTGCGCGGTTCGCCGTTCAAGCGGATCTCTCGGCCGACCACGGACGGATCGGCTTGGAAACGCCGTCGCCAGAAAGCGTCGCTGAGCAACAACACGCGGGGCGCGTCGGGTTCGTCGTCGGCGGGCAGCAGGGCGCGGCCGAGTTGAGGGGCGACGCCCAGAGTCGGCAAGAAGTCATGCGTGACCGCAAGCATCCGCACGCGTTCCGGCGGCCCATCGCCAGTCATATTCGCGCCGCCGCCGGAGCGGGCCAATCCCATCGAATCGCAGGCCGTGCAGGCTTCCCGCCAGACCTCGAAGTGGCGTGCGTTGACGGGGAACGCATCGGCGACGTGGCGTTCCGCAAGATCGGGAACGAGTTCGTCGACCAGAAACAGGCGATCCGCTTCCGGATAGGAGGAGCGGAGCACGACCGTATTGAGCACCGAGAAGACGGACGTTACGGCGCCGATGCCCAGAGCGAGCATCAGCACGGACATCAAGGTGAAAGCCTTGTCGCGCCAAAGGGATCGTAGAGTCTGCATCGTGATTTCCTCGCGTTCCGTCTCTGCTGACTACTCGTTGCGTAGCGTCACCGCAGGGTCGATTGCAACGGCTCGGCGCGCGGGCAACCAGCAGGCGACCGCGGCGACCAGCAACAGGAAACCGGCGACGCCGGTGAGCGTGAGTACGTCGGAGGGCTCCACTCCGACAAGCAGTGACTCAAGGACAAGGGCAGCGAGGTAGGCGCCGGGAAGTCCGACGGCGACTCCGATCAGGACGCGCCGAAGACCAAACTCCAGGACCATCCACAAGATCTGCTGCGGCGCGGCGCCGAGCGCCAAGCGGATGCCGAACTCGCGTCTGCGACGACGCACGGATGCGGCGACGAGGGCGAAGATGCCCACTGCCGCGAGAGCCGCCGCGATCAGCGCCAGCACGGAAAAGACCGACCCGAAAACGCGATACCCCCAACGATGTCGAGCCAACCGATCGGTGAACGGCATCAAGTCCTGTACGGGAAGGTTGGCGTCGATGGCCGAGACGGCGTCGCGGAACTGGGGCGCCGGCGTCGACGGCTCGACGGAAGCGTGCAATACGTAGAAAACCTCGCGTTGAGGGGCCTGCGCAAACGGCCGGTAGACGACCGGTTGCGGCTCGGAGGAGGAGCCGTCGTTCTGGCGAATGTACCGACTGACGCCGACGACCGAGACCCATTCCGCGTCGTCGTCTCGGCCGATCAAGCGGAAGCGCTTCCCGAGCGCATCTTCGTCGGGCCAGTGCTTCCTCGCGAAGGCGTTGTTGACGACTGCGACGCCCGGCGCGTTAGCCCCGTCGGCGTCGGTGAAGGCGCGGCCCTGGTCAAGCGGGGCGTCGAAGGCGGCGAAGTAGTGGGAGTCGACAGCGACGAGAGCGGCTTTGGGTAGTTGGTCGGGGTCGGACGGCGCAACGCCTTCGAGCTGGACGCGCACGGGAATCCAGCCGCCCGCGGGAAGCGTCGACGCGCTTGCGACGGCCCGCACCCCGGGCAACGCCCGCAGCGACTCGAGCAGGCGGTCGTGGAAGGCCAGCAGATCGGCTTCTTCGGGATAGTCGGACTCGGGCGGCGCGACGAGACCGGTGAGGCGGTTCTCGGCCCGGACGCCGACGTCGCCGGCGTACAAGTTCCAAAAACTGCGCATCATTAGTCCGGCCCCGGCCAGCAGCACAAGCGAGACGGCGACCTGACCGACCACCATCACGGCGGAGAAGCGTCGGACGGCGGGGGAGGCGGTCTGACTCCGCTCGCCCTGCTTGAGTCCGCCGTTGACGTTCGCCCGCAGAGCTTGCAGCGCCGGGAAGAGCCCGAACAGCACACCGGTCAGCACGCAAGCCGCGGCGAAGTAGGCGAACACCGCCGCGTCAAAGCCGAAGTCGACGAAGTACGGTCGAACGTCACGTGTAGCAGCGTCGAAGGAGTCGACGGCGAAGACGGACGCCGCGAGACCTGCGGCGCCCCCGAGACAGGAGAGAGTCAGCGATTCGATCAAAAGTTGGCGAACGATACGCGCTCGTCCGGCTCCGAGCGCCGTGCGGATCGAGATCTCGCGAGCGCGATCGGCCGTACGAGCGAGTTGCACGTTGGCGGCATTCGCACAGACGATCAGCAACACGCAGCCGACGGCGCCGAGCAGCGCGACGAACAAGACGGCGATGCCGCCTCCGTTGAAGTTCTCGACGGCTGTGATGACGTGAACGCCCATCCCTTCGTTCGAGTCCGGGTACTGCTGCTCCAAGCGGCGAGCGACGACGGCGAGTTCGCGTTGCGCGTCGTTGATCGTAGAACCTTCGGAGAGCAGTCCGAAGACCTGGAGGTTACGGACGTCGCGGGGGAGCCGCTGCTGCTCAGCGGGAATCGGCGTCCAGAGATCTTCGCGTACGGGAAAACGGAAACCCGGCGGCATCACTCCGACCACGGTGTACGGTTCACCGTCCAGCCGTATCGCCTGGCCCACGAGGGCGGGATCGGCGCCGTAGCGATCCTGCCAAAGGCCGTGGCTGAGCAAGACCACCCGCGGCGCGCCCGGCTGCTCATCGGCAGCAGTCAGATCGCGGCCGAGGGCGGGCGCAACGCCCAATACGGAGAATGCGTTCGCAGTAATCAGGACCCCGTCGACGCGGACAGCGGGTCCGGCATCGTCGCTGAGGTTCGCGCTCTCGCGCAGTCCGCCCGCGAGCATGGAGAAAGACTCTGAACTTTCGCGCCAGTCGAGCAGGTCGGCGTAGGAGGTGCGCAGATGGCGCTGGCTGCGTTCCAGGTTCGCGCTCTCGACGAAAACGACGCGCTCGCCGTTTGGAAAGGGCAGCCCGCGCACCAACACAGCGTTAAAGAGCGTGAACGCGGCCGTGTTGACGCCGATCCCAAGCGCGAGGATCAAGACTAGCGTGGCCGAAAGCCACGGGCGCTTCAGCAGGACGCGCAAGGCGAAGCGGAGGTCTTGGAAGAGAGTCGGCATGGCTAGTCGTGACGAAGAGCGGTTAATGGGTCAAGCGAGGCGGCGCGTCGGGCCGGGATAAAGCAGGCGATGAGCGCCGCGAGGGCCAGCAGCGCGGGCGCGGCGGCGAGGCTCAGCGGGTCGGTCGCGCTCACGCCGAACAGCAGACTCTCCAGCCAACGGGAGGCGGCAACGGCGCCCCCGAGCCCGAGCAGCAGCCCGAGCAAGACAGGCCGCATGCCTTGCAACAACACGGAGCGAGCGACCTGCCCTGATTCCGCGCCGAGCGCCATCGAGAGACCGATCTCGCGAGTCCTCCGACCGATCGCCTGCGACAGCACGCCGTAGACGCCGATGCAGGCCAGCATCAAAGCGACGGCGGCGAACAGGCCGGTGACGAAGACCTGGAATCGACGGTCGCGCGTAGCGTCGGCGACGAGGGAGTCGCTCGGTACGAGCCGGAACGCGGCGACCTCGGGTTCGACTCGTCGAACGGACGCCAGCACAGCCGGTGTCAAGTTGGCAACGTCTCCCCGTGCGCGCACGGCCAGGGCAAAGCGAGTCCGTGAGCGCTCCCAGTAAGGGCGGTAGACCGTCATTGTGGACGGTCGCTCGATCGACTCCACAGGTACGTCAGCCGCGACTCCGACTACGGTTAGGTTCGGCTCGTCGTCGTTCTGTCGCAGCTTGCGTCCGAGCGGATCGAGCCCAGGCCAAAGTCGTGCGGCGACGCTGCTTGAGACGACGACCGGTCGCTCGACGTTGTCTTCTTCTCGAAAGGAGCGACCGGAGAGCAGCCGAATGCCCATAGCCTGGAAGTAGTCGGGACTGGCCCAACGGAAGTTCGCCATCGGGCGTTCGACCATCGGAACCTTGGTGGCGTCCGCGGTGAGGATAGGTCGGACGTTTCGCTCCTGGGTGAGCGGCAGCGTCGTAACGATGCCGACCGCCTCCACGCCTGGAACCTCGGCGACGCCGGCCAGGATCGACCGGAGAGCCCGATTACGCGGCGTGGAGTCTTGATACCGCTCGGGCGGGAGTGCAAGCTGGGCCGTCGCGCTGCCTACGGTTTCGAGACCTCGATCTTGGGAGAGCACGGCGGCGAGGCTCTGACCTAACAGACCAACGACGACCAGCAGGACGGTACAAAGCGCTATCTCCCCGGCAGCCAGCGCTTCGCCGAAGCGCCGCCCCCCGCGCACGCCGACTCCGCCCCGGCTTCCGTGCGACAGTGCGTCCGACGGCTGGATGCCGGAGGCGCGCCACGCCGGCAGCAGCCCCGCGACTCCGATACAAAGAGCGATCAGGGCGAGCGTGAAGCCGATCACGCGCGCATCGACCTTCAGTTCAGCGAGTCTTGGTAGATCAGCCACGTCGCCCGTCGCAATCCAGGCGACCGCGGTCTGCGCTCCAGCCAGTCCCAGCAGTCCGCCGATCATGGCGAGACAGACCGTTTCGGCCAGGGCGCCGCCGGCCAACGCCGTACGACCGGCGCCGAGCGCGGCTTTGGCGGCAAGCTCAACTCGCCGCTTTTCCCAACGACCGAGGGTCACGATGATGACGTTGACGCAACCGATCAACAAGACGGCGGCCATGGCGGAGAGGGCGAGGAGCAAGCCGCGAGAACTGTCGCCGACGACCGAGTCGGCCAGCGGGAGTACGAGCGCTTCGAGATCAGCGCCGCCTAGTTCGGGCGAACCGGAGGCAATACCGGCCTGCACAACGTCAAGTTCGGTCTTGGCTCGTTCGGGCGAGACGCCGGGACGCATCCGGCCGAGGGCCATGAAGTTGAACTCGCCTGGTCCAAGGTGCTCCGGCTCAACCACCAGCGGTCGAAAGATCTGAACGTCATGTGCGGCGCCGTCGAATGGACTGATCCTGGTGAGATCAAAGAGTCGAAAATCACGAGGAAGCACGCCGACAACCTCAGACTTTCGTCCGCCCAGCGTCACCGAACGGCCGATGACGGAAGGGTCGGCGTCGAGTTCGTCGCGCCAGAAACGATCGCTGACGATGACGACGGGGTTATGGCCAGGTTCCGTCTCCTCTGCGGTGAATCCGCGACCGAGTTGCGGACGGACACCGAGCGTCGGTAGGAAGCCGTGGTCGAACTGAAGAACAGCCACACGTCGAGGTTCGCCCGGGGCGGTGAGGGTCTCGTCGTCCCAGGTGAACAAGCCCATGCTCTCGAAGCCGGAGGAGTCGGCCAGCCAGCGGCGGAAGTGTCCTGCGTTGACCGGGATGCGAGGGAAGCGTTCGCGGTACTGCGGCACGAACTCAAAGACGAGCGCCAGGCGGTCGGCGTGGGGGTACGGCAGCGGCTTAAGCAGGACGGCGTCGACCAGGCTGAACATCGCCGTCGTCCCGCCGATGCCGAGCGCCAACGTCAACACGACCACGGCGACGTAACCAGGCGAACGAGAGAGCGTTCGGAGCGCGAGGCGGAGTTCTTGTGTGAGATGACGCATGGCTAGTCGTGACGAAGAGCGGTTAACGGGTCAAGCGAAGCGGCGCGCCGTGCCGGGATAAAGACGGCCGCGGCGCCGACGACGGCCAGCGTGGCGCATACCGCCAGCAGCGTCGTCGGGTCGGACGGGCGCACGCCGAACAAGAAACTCTCAAGCAAACCCGCCGCGCCCCAAGAGCCGAGCAGGCCCATCGCCATCCCCGCCGTCGCCAAGCCCGCGGCGCGGCGTCCGACAAAGGAGTAGATCGATGCGCGATCAGCCCCCAACGCCATGCGAACGCCGATCTCCGCCTGGCGACGGCTGACGAACCAGGCCGCGACGCCGTACAAACCGATCGCCGCCAAGGCCAGTCCGACCGCAGCGAACAACGACAGCAGGAAGAGTTGGAAACGACGTTGAGCCAACGATTCCGAGAGCAGCATCTCGACCGTCTTGCCTCTCCCAACGGGCAGCGCGGCGTCGAGCTCGGAGACCACCTGACGGACCAGCCCTTGGCCGACCGGGCCGCCGTCGCGGGCGGAGAGAACGAGCGTTCCCCAGCGTTTCCAGTTGAGGTCCGCTTGGGCGTAGGCGGTGTAGACGGCCGCCGGGTCCGGCTGGTCGAGGCCGAGCTGCTTCACGTCGCCCACGACGCCGACGATCTCGATCCAATCCTGAGAATAGGCCCAGCGGAAGCGTTGTCCGACGGCGTCTTGACCGGGAAAGTAGCGGTCGCGCATCGCTTGGTTCACGACGGCGACGCGCGGCGACTCGGCCCGGTCGCGGTCGTCGATTGCGCGGCCTTCGATCACCGGAACGCCGGTCAACGAAAAGTAGTCGCCCGCCACGCTGCGCGAGACGATGTTCGGTTCCTGGCCCTCGGGCACGGGCGGTCGGCCTTCGATGATGAAGTTGTGATCGACCGTGGCGCCGGTCAGCGGGAACTCGCTGATCACGGCGGCTCGAATGCCTGGACGACGCTGAGCGGCGTCGATCAGGCCGCGCCAGAATCCGACTTGCTTGTCGAGCGTCGGGTAGCGCATGTCGGGGAGTCCGAGTTCATACCCGACGATGCTCTCGGCGCGCAGGCCGGGCGAGACGCGAGTGAGGCTGTCGAAGCTGCGCAGCAAGAGTCCCGTCGAGGTCAACAAAGCAACGGCCAAAGCCAGTTGGAAGGCGACCAAGCCGCCGCGCCATCGTTCGGCCGAACGGTTGGAGACGCCGCCGAGGTTGCGGGCGCCGCGCAGCGCGTCGGCCGGCCCGGAAGCGAGCACGCGACGCGCGGGTACGAGCCCGGCAAGCAGTCCGACCACGCCGGCGGGCACGATCGCAAACCCCAGCACCGTCGCATCGAGCGCAACGTTTTCGAGCCGCGGCGTATCCGCCGGCGCCAGTGCGACCAGCGCTTCGACGCCCCACGCCGCAAAGGCGATTCCGAGCGCCGCTCCGCCCAGCGCAAGCACGACACTCTCGGCCAACGCCTGACGCACCAGGCGCCCCGTCGACGCGCCGAGCGCCTTCCTCAGCGCCAGTTCAGCGCCGCGATCGAGACCGCGAGCGAGCAGCAGGTTGATCAAGTTCGCGCACGCCGTCAACAGAACGAGTCCGGCCGCGGCGGCCAGCAACCACAAGGCCTGGCCCGCATCACCGACGACGTTTTCTCGCAACGGCACGAGCACGGTGCGCCGGTCGCCGCTGATCGGCGGATAGGCTTCGGCGAGACGCGCATCGATCAGGCGCATCTCCTTGAGCGCCTCCTCCCGCGACACGCCGGGCTCAAGTCGAGCGATGGTGCGCATCATGCCGACCCCGCGACTGGAAGCCGCTTCCGGGTAGGCCGGATGGAAAGGAACCCACACTTGCGGCTCGTCGCGCGGCGCCCGAAAGCCCTCCTCCAACACGCCGACGATGCGGTAGGCGGCGCCGTCCAGCAAGATCGGAAGGCCGACGACGCCCGGGTCGGCCGCAAACTCGTTCAACCAGAACGAATGGCTGAGAACGACCGTGCGAGGGGCGCCCGGTTGATCGTCGGCGGCCGTCGGCACTCGTCCCTCAACGGCACGCGCGCCGAGGATGCGGAAGAAATCGCGGCTGACGTAGGCGCCGCGAGCGGCGATGGGACCGCCGGCTGCTTGGTAGTCGAAAGCCGCCGTCTGGTAGCCGCCAACCGCCGCGAACGTACGGCTCTGGTCGGCAACGTCGTCCATCTCCGGTCGCGACTGGTTGGTCACGAACCGGACGATCTCATGCGGATCCGGGTACGGCAGCGGATCGAACAGAATCCCGTGCAGCACGCTGAACACGGCCGTGTTCGCACCGATGCCGAGCGCCAGCGTCGCGACCGCGGCGAAGGTAAACGACGGACGTTGGAGCAAGGCGCGGAGGGACCCGCGAGCGTCGGATAGAAACTCAGTTAGGACGGTCATGGCACTCAGAAAGTGGGCGGACTATTCGAAACGGAGAGCGCGCATCGGCTCCGTGCGCGCGGCGCGGCGCGCTGGGATGAAGGCGGCGGCGGCGGCGATCGAGGCCAGTCCGGCCGTCGCCAGAAACATGTTGAGCGGATCGTGCGGCGGAATCCCGTGCAACTGCGCTTGGACGACGCGCCCCAATCCGTAGGCGACCGGCAGCGCCAGCACCACGCCGACGACGAACAATTTGGCGACGTCGTTGACGGCCAGCAGCGCGATATCGCTACGTTGCGCGCCGAGCGCGAGCCGCAGCCCGATCTCGCGACGGCGACGCTCCATGCTGAAGGCAAGCACGCCGTACAAGCCGACCCCCGCCAGCAATCCGGCCACGACTCCGAAAGCCATGCCGAACGTCGCGATCGCGCTTTCGAGCGTCAGCGACCCTTCGAGTTGTAGGTCCATCGCGCGCATGTCGTACACGGGGATGTTCGCGTCGAACTCGCTGACCGTGCGGCGGACGTCGCCTGCCAGTTGGGTCGGGTCGCCCTCGGCGCGAACGAGCACGTGAGCCTCGATCGTCGTGTCGATCTGCATGTACGGCGAGAAGACCTGGCGCGGGATCTCCTCGCGCAGTTCCTCGTAGCGGATGTTCGGCACGACGCCGACGATCGTCCATTCGTCGCCCCAGAACTCGACGATGCGGCCGAGCGCGGATTCGTCGTCGAAGTAGTAGCGGGCAAAGCGCTCGTTGACGATCAGCACTCGCGGCCCGTCCTTGGAGTCCGACTCGCGGAACTCGCGCCCCTCGACCAGCGGCACGTCAAGCGCGGCGAAGAAGTCCGGCGCGACGGCGTTGAAGTGCGTATTGCGGTTCTCGCCCGGAGTCTCCTCGTAGCCGTGGACGTCGACGCCGTGATCCCACTCGTTCCCCGAGAGCAGACGCACGAGCGAGAACGAAGCCCCGCGCACGCCGGGTAGCGCGGTCAACCGGTCTCGTAGATCGCGCAGGAAGATACGGCTCTGCTCGAGCGAATAACCGCTCGTCTGCGGCTCGACCGCGAAGACCAACGTGTTCTCGGTGTTGAAGCCCGGGTCGGCGTCACGCAGATTCGAGAGCGTGCTCCAGAACAACCCCGCGCCGACCAGCAGCACCAACGAGAGGAAGATCTGGCCCGCGACCAGCGCACGGCGAACAAAGGCGTGACCGCCGGCGATCGACCCGGACTCGGACTTCAGCGTCGTCGCCACGCCGACCTTGAACGACTGCAAGGCCGGCGCCAATCCGAACAGGACCGCCGTCAGCAGCGTCACTCCGGCGGAGAACGCGAGCAGCCGCCCGTCAATCTGCGTCGAGATACGAGAGGCGACTTGCGCATCCGGGATCGACTGAATGATGAAGCTCGTCGCCCAAGAAGCAACGACGACCGCAAGCGCTCCTCCGAGCGAGGCCAGCAACAGACTCTCTGTCATGAGCTGGCGAATGATCTGCCCGCGTCCGGCGCCGAGTGCGAGTCGCACGGCGATCTCCTTCCGTCGGGACGAGGCGCGGGCGATCATCAGGTTCGCCACGTTGGCGCAACCGATCAGCAACAGCAGCCCGACCATGCCCATCAACGTCCACAGCGGCACGCGCGCTTGGCGATGCAGGCGCGACACGCCCAAGGCGCCGGGCTCCACCGTCAGCCGGGACTTCTTGAACTGCTCGCGACCGTACTCGTCTAACTGCCCCATCTGGGTCAGGTCGTACTCGACCAACGATGCGAACAGCGGGGCCAGCGCGGCCTGAGCTTGCTCGTGATCGATGCCGGGCTTGAGACGGCCGAAGACCTGCACCCAGCGGTTGCGTCGCTTTTCGAGATCGTAGCCGGCCATCCAACCAGGCGACAGCGCGCCCTTCATCGCGAGCGGCACGAACAGGTTCGCGGGGTGGTCGAATCGGACCCCGCGGAACTCCTCCGGCGCAACGCCGATCACGTCGAACGCGCGGCCGTTAAGGCGGATCTCCTTGCCGACGATCTCGGGATCGGAGTTGAAGCGGTCACGCCAAGTCTGATGCGCGAGGACGGCCACCGGATGGCCGTCCGCCACGAAGTCGTCGTCGACCCCGATCAGACGGCCGAGCACCGGCTGCAGTCCCAACGCCCGAAAGTAGTTGCCGCTCACGAGTTCAATCGGGACGCGGTCGGACTCGTCCGCGAAGCCGAACCCGGTCGACATCGAGTAGCGCGCAAAGAGCTCTTCGAACACCTCGTTCTGATCGCGCAGATCCTTGTACCAGGGGTAGGACCAGGCGGCGTCGCCGGTGTTCGAGCCGTACCAATTCCCCTCCCACCGCAAGAACGCGAGCCGCTCGGGCTCCTCGACCGGAAGCTTGCGCAGCGTGACCTGGTCGACGAGCGAAAAGATCGCCGTCGTGGCCCCGATGCCGAGCGCCAGGGTCAGCGCGGCCGCGATCGTAAAGCCGGGCGCTTGTAGGAGCGAGCGAAACGCGAGTCGAATGTCTTGCATGCCTAGTCGCCTCCGACTTCAGACAGCGAAGCCGCCCTCGCCGTCGGCTCGTCGCTCTCCACCCAACCGTCCTTCAGACGAATGATGCGGTTTCCGTACTGCGCGTTCTTCTCCGAATGAGTGACCTGGATGATGGTCGTCCCTTGCTCGTTCAGCTTGGTGAAAAGCTCCATGATCTCCTCGCCTTGCGCCGAGTGCAGATTGCCCGTCGGCTCGTCGGCGAGGATCAGACGCGGCTTGGAAATCACCGCCCGCGCGACGCCCACGAGCTGCTGCTGACCGCCCGAAAGCTGATTCGGAAACAGGTCCTTCTTTCCGACGATGTTGAAGCGGTCAAGCGTATCGGCGACCATCGCGGCACGCTCCTTGCGATTGATGTCGCGGTAGGAGAGCGGTACGTCGAGGTTCTCGTAAACCGTCAGATCATCGAGTAGGTGATACGCCTGGAACACGAAGCCGATGTAGCGCTTGTTGAGGTCGACGCGGTGCTTCGGCTTGAGGCGATGGACCGGCTCGTCGAGGAAGTTGTACTCGCCCGAGAAGTCGGCGTCCAGCATGCCGAGGATGCCGAGCAACGTCGACTTCCCCGCCCCCGAAGGCCCCATGATGGTCACGAATTCGCCTTCTTCAATCGTGAGATTGACTTGGCGCAGAACGTACGTTTTGCCGAAACCGGCAGGATAGGATTTTTCGAGGTCACGGAGTTGGATCATGGGATTTCCTATTCGCTCCTAAGGGCGGCGACGGGACTCAGACGCGCGGCGCGCAATGACGGAACCAACGCCGCAACCAAAGCCGCCGACAGCAGAACCGCCGCGGCCGCTGCCACGGCGACCGCGTTCCAAGGGCTTGTCTCATAGAGCAACGACGACACGTAGCGCCCGAGCAACGGCGCCGCCAGCGCGCCGATGACGACTCCCGCGCCGGCCAGCATCACGCCCTCGCGCAGCACCAGGCGCAGCACCGAGCCGCGATCGGCGCCCACCGCCATGCGCAGCCCGATCTCCGCCGTACGCCCGGCGACGCGGTAGCTCAGCACGCCGTAGAGACCCACGGCCGCGAGCAGCAACGCCAGCAACCCGAAGCCGCTGACCAGTTGCAACAGCATACGGTCTTCGCGGGACTGATTCTCCATGCGCCGCTCGGCCGTCTGCACGGAAGGCACGGGCATGCGCGGCTCGACGCGAGTGACGGCGGCGCGCACCGCCGCGGCGATCGGCGCCGGATCTCCCTCGGTGCGCACGACCAGTCCGCGCATCACGTCGCGCTCGGCGAGACCGGAACGGTAGAGCGTCGGCACGGGCTCTTCGCGAGCGCTGTCGAGCTTCGCGGTCCGTACGACTCCGACGATGCGGTAGTCCATCTCGTTCGTAGAGACGGCGGCGCCGAGCGGGTCGACGCCCGAGAGGAAACGGTCGACGAAGACTTGATCGACGACGGCCGACGCCCCGCCTTCCCTGTCATCTTGCGACGTCAAAGCGCGTCCGCGCAGAATTTCAGACCCGACGGTCTCAAAATACCCGGCCGTTACCGGAAAGATGCGCGCGTCCATGTCCTCGCCGACCGCCGGCTCGTACCCGGGAATCTCCATCGACGAGGTGGCCCGCCCCGAGGTCAACACGGGAAGCAAGGACATCGCAGCCAAACGCACGCCGGGCAGCGCCTCGAGCTCCGGCAAGAGCCGACGCGTCAGTTCGGCCTGCTGCTCGCCGTCGATGCCGCCGCCGCGCGGATCGAGCGAGACCGAGAGCAACGACTCGGTCTGCATGCCCGTTTCGGCCTGAGCGATCTTCTGCAGGCTCTCCATAAACAATCCGGCGCCGAACAGCAGCAGCAGGGAGAGCGCCGCCTGCGCCACGACGAGCGCCGAGCGAAGCTTGCCGCCGAAGCCGCCGACCGTTCCACGGCTCCCGTAGAGCTGTGCGGCGACGTCGGCGCGTCCCGCCCGCCAGGCCGGAGCGGTCCCGAAAAGCAGCCCCGCCGCCAGCGCAGCCAACAGCGTGTAGCCGAGCACGCGCCAGTCCAGCACGCCCGTGAGGCCGATCTCGTCGGCGGAGACGCCGGCTAGCGACAGCAGGGCGTCGCGGCTCCAAACCGCCGTCAGCGCGGCGCCGGCCCCGGCGAATGCGGCCAGCAGAAGACTTTCGGTAAAGACTTGGCGAATCAAGCGCCCGCGCCCGGCGCCCATCGCGACCCGCACGCCCATCTCGCGCCTGCGCGCCGTGGAGCGAGCCAGCAGCAGGTTGGCCACGTTCGCACAGGCGATCAGCAAGACCAGCAACGTCACGGCGAAGAGCAGCCAGAGCGGGTCATAGAGCCGATTCGCCCCCTCGTAGCCGCCGCTGCCCGAGCGCACCGTCATCGCCTCTCGGTCGAGAGCGTGCATCCAGGTCTCGCTCGGTTCGCCGCCTTGCGCGTTCGCTTCGGCCAGCAGCAACGATCGCCACAGCACGGCCAACTCCGATTGCGCCGACTCGGGAGTCTGCCCCGAAGCCAAACGGCCGAAGGCCAGCAGGAACGAGTTTTGCGGATCGTCCAGCGCACGCTCGGCGCGCTCGATCTCAGCCTGCATCATCAGCGGCGCGTAGATCTGCGGACGGTCGCCGAGACGCTCCCCGCTGAAGCGCGAGTCGGCGACTCCGACCACCGTGAAGGCGCGATCGCCCAACGTGATCGCGCGGCCGATAACCGACGGATCGGCGCCGAATCGTTCGCGCCAGAAACCATGATCGAGTACGACGACCGAATGACCGCCCGGACTACGATCGTCGTCCGGACCGAGCAGTCTTCCCAGCGCGGGCCGGACGCCGAGCATGGGAAAGTACTCGCCGCTCACCAACCGAGCGCTCGCCGGAAAGGGAGACTCTTCGTCGCGCTGGCGCACGTAGACGCGGATATTGAAGGAGCCGACGGCAGCCAAGTCGGCGAGGGTCTGTGACTGATCACGCAGCGTGCGGTAGCGCGGATGCGAGAACAGCACGACGGCCGGTTCGTCGGAGATCCAACGGCCGCGATCCGTCCCCGGACCCAAGATCACCAACTCCTCAGCCGCCCGCACGCCGGGAAGCCCTTTGAGCATCATCGCGTCGATCAAGCTGAAGACGGCCGTGTTCGCGCCGACCCCGAGCGCCAGCGAAAGCACGGCCGCGGCCGTCACGCCCGGCTGCGAAGCCAGCATGCGGAAACCGTAGCGGATGTCTTGGAGAAAGGACGTCATGGAAGTACCTAGTCTTGGCGAAGGGCGATCGCGGGATCGACGGATGCGGCGCGGCGCGCGGGCAAGTACCCGGCCAGCAGTCCGGTCAGGGCGAGCGCTAGGCACGCGCCGAACAGCGCGACGACGTCGCGCGCATCGACCTCGTAGAGCAGGTCGGCGACCAGACCGGAGAAGGCGAAAGCGAGTCCCGCACCGACGGCGATCCCGGCCGTCACCAACTTGAAGTTCTGTCCGACGGCCATCGCAAGCACATCCTTGCGCGTGGCCCCGAGCGCGATCCGGACGCCGAACTCCGCGCGCCGACGAGCGACCGCTTGAGCCGCCGTTCCATACACGCCGAACCCGGCCAGCGCCAGAGCGATCAGCGCGAAGGCGCCCATAAGCAGGGCGGTCAGACGCGGCTGCCACAAGGCGCCGTCGACCGCTTGCGCCAGCGTCGTCACGCGATCGACCGGAATCGTCGAATCGAGATCGGCAACAATCCTGCGCAGTTCGCGCGCGGCGGTCGGCGTCGACGAACGCGCAACGATCGTCATGGCAAAGTGGTTGGCGGGGTCGTCGCGGAACGACGGCTCTTGCGCCCAAGGCGTGAAGATCGCCGGGCCGACTTCCGTCCACTCGTACTGACGAAGATCAGCGACCACGCCGACGATCGGGCGCCACGGACTCTCCGGTCCCCCCAGGCGGATGCGCAGCGACGTCGGCGTCGAGCCCTGGGGCAGATGCCGATCGACGAAGCTCTGGTTGACGATGACCACCGGCGGCGCCTCCGCATCGTCCGATGCGTTGAAGTCGCGCCCCGAGGTCAGCCGCGCGCCGATCGTGCGGAAGTAGCCGGGACTCGCCACGCGATAGGCCGCGCTCGGCTCCGATCCCGGCTGCGGCGCGTCCGTCCCTTCCACATGGAACCCGCGGCCCCAGATGTCGCCGACGAGCGGTGCGTGATTGACGAGCGCGACGCTCTCAACGCCGGGCGCCGCTTCCAGCCGCTCCACCACGGTACGGTAGAAGCCCGCCTTGCGATCCGCGTCTCCAAACGTCGAGCCGGCGACCGGGACGACGGCCGTGGTGACGTGGTCCGGCTCGAAGCCTGGATCGACCGAGGCCAGTTGGACGAGACTCCGCCCGACCAGTCCGGCGACAGCCGTGAGCAAGACGGCGAGAGCGACTTCGCCGCCAGTCAACGAGTTGCGCAAGAGCGTGGACCGGCGCGAGGCGAAGGCGTCGGAGCGCGCACGCAGACGGTCGACCAAGCGCGCATCCCCGCCCGACAAAACGCCGGCGAGAGCGAGCGCGGAGGCGGCGCCGATCGCCGGAACCGTCGTCGCAACGACCGCCCACAGACCGACCGGAGTCTCCTGCCAACGACGGAACAGGAAAGCCAAACTCGCCGGAGCCCCGGCCGCGACGGCGTAGAGCGAGGCAAGCCCGAGCGCCGCGCCGAGCGCCGATCCGAACAGCGCCAGCAATCCGCTCTCGGCCGCTTCCTGGCCCAAGCTGCGCGCCCGCGTCTCACCCAGCGCGCGACGCACAGCCGACTCCGTCCGACGCCCGCCGGCGCGCACGACGGCCAGCGCAGTCAGGTTCACGATCGCAATCAACCACAGCAATCCCGCGCCCCCGGCCAGCGCCCATAGCGTCGGCCGGATCTCTTTGACCGTGCGCTCCTGCACGCCCCACACTCCAACGCCGCGATTGGCGTGCGTCTCCGGGAACTGCGCACGCAGGCTCTCGCTGATCGTGCGCGCCTCGGCTTGCGCCTGTTCGACCGTCGCGCCTTCCGCCAGACGAGCGAAGACGCGCAAAGAGGCGCCGGAGCGAGAGGCAGAACGCTCCGGCGCCCAGCGGGCGGGCGCCCACAGGTCAACGCCCGACTGCCAAAACGTGGGGAACTCAAAGTCGGCTGGCATCACGCCCAGCACGACGTGGTTCTCGCCGTTCAAACGAATTTCGCGGCTGACCGCGGACGCCTCGCCCCCGAACAGCCGCTGCCACAGCCGATGGCTCACGACCACCGTCGGGGCGGCCTCAGGACGATCGTCCGCCGGCTCTAAGACGCGCCCCAGCGAAGCCTGACGGCCGAGCACCTGGAACAGATCCCCGGTGACGCGCACGCCCTTCAGCCTTTCCGCCGCGCCGTCGCCCGAAGCCACCGGCGACCAAGCCTCGACGGCCGCAACGCCCGCAAGCGATTCCGCGCGCTCGCGCACGTCGAGGAAATCCGCCGGCGTGAAGTTCTCGGGACTCCCGGTGCGCAGGCTCTGCCGCTCCACAAAGACAATTTCGTCCGGCTCCGCGTAAGGCAGCGGAGCGAACAGAACGCCGTAGGCGACCACGCCCGAAGCCGTCAGCGCCGCGCCCGCCAACGCCAGCACGCCGCACACCGACACGGTATAGAGCGGCGCCCGAAAGAGCCGGCGAACGGCTAGACGCAGCGCCTGGATCACGGCGTGACCTCGGCCTCGGCTTGCGCGGCGGCCTCCTCTTCGCTCAGCACCTGGCCGTCGAAGAGGTGGATCGTGCGATCGGCGTAACGCTCGTAGCGGTTGTCGTGCGTGACCATGCAGATCGTCGCGCCGTTGCGATGCAGATCGCGCAACAGGTCCATGACGGCCTCGCCGTTCTTCGAGTCGAGGTTTCCGGTCGGCTCGTCGGCAAGCAGGATCGCGGGATCGCCGACCAACGCGCGAGCCACCGCCACGCGCTGCTGCTGACCGCCCGAGAGCTGCGCCGGGTAGTGCTTCATGCGGTGCGCCATCGCCACCCGCTCAAGCGCCTCTTCCACGCGCTGCTTGCGCTCCTTGGAGCCCATGCCGCGGTAGGTCAGCGGCAACTCGACGTTCTCATAGACGTTCAAGTCGCCGATCAGGTTGAACGCCTGGAAGATGAAGCCGATCTCGCGATTGCGCACGCGGGCGCGCTGGCTCGCCGTGAGATTCTCGACCGGTTCGCCCTTCAGCAAGTGCTCGCCGTCGGTCGGCGTATCGAGCAGCCCGAGGATCGAGAGCAGCGTCGATTTGCCGCAGCCCGAAGGCCCTGAGATAGCGACGTACTCGCCGCGGTTGATCGTCAGATGGACGTTCGAAAGCGCATGCGTTTCGATCTCATCCGCAAAAAAGACCTTCTTGACTGATTTCAGTTCGATCAGTCCGTCGTGACCGTTGCTTTCGCTCATGTTCTGCCTCTACTCGCCTCTTTTTTTTGTTGCCTATTCCAACCGAATGCGATCGTACTCGTCCCACGTCGACATGTCGGAGAGGATGACCTGATCGCCTGGATTCAAGCCGTCCAAAATCTGAATTTCGTTGACCGAAGTCTGCCCCACCGAAACCTGCGTGCGCACGGCGTGGATGCCGTCCGGCTCGCGCTTGAAGAGCGTGATCTTGCTGTCGCGCTGCGCATACACCGGCCGTCCCACCTTGACCACGTCCTCCAGGTGATCGAGGATGATGCGCCCGTCGACGCTCAAGTCGGGGCGGGCGCCGCGCGGCAGCTCGCCCAAGATGCGCACGTCCACCGTCACCGTTCCGTCGAGCACGGCCGGATCCACGCGGATCACTTCGCCGTCGACGACCTCGCTGCGCGTATCAATCAGCGCCTTCTGCCCGACCAGAATGTCTTTGGCCTGCGTCTCGGCGATGCGCAACTCGGCCTTCAGCCGACGCGGATCCGAGACGCGCGCCAGCACCGTTCCCGGCGATACGAGCTGCCCGACCTCGACCTCCATCTGCTGTAAGACGCCCGAAATCCCGGCGCGCACCTTCAGCCGGCCGAGCTTCTCCTTCCGCAAGACGAGCAAGCGACGCTGCTGGTTGATGCGCGCCCGCTTGGCCGCCAACTGCGCCTCGACCGCCTTCTTGCGGATCTCCAAACGTTGCTCCTCAATACGCAGCCGCGTCTCGAGTTGTTCCATGGCGATGCGCGATTTCGAGAGCACCAAACCCTCGTCGTACAGTTCGCGATCGACCTCGTACTGCGCCTTCGCCGTCTCGAAACTGGCGCGGACTTGCGCGGCCTGCGCGGCTTGGTCCAGGCGCTGCGTTTCGAGCTGGACTTCGAGGTCGGCGAACTCGGCCTCGGCGGCTTCGATCTCGGTTTCGACGTCGAACACCTCCTGCTCAAGCTGCGGGTTGCTCAGCTCAATCAGCACCGTGCCCGGTTCGACGGCCATGCCCGCTTGCAGGTAGCGCCGCTCGACGCGGCCTTCGTCGCGCGCCGGGATCAGGACGATCTCCTCCGGCGCCAGCACGCCCAAGCCGCGCACGTCGATCGTCATGTCGCCGCGCGCGGCCGTATCTTCGAAGACGACGGACGGGTCGACCGCCGGGGCCGCGGGCTCCAGACGAGAGACGCCCGCGGTGATGGCGGCCACGATCAGCACCGCGGCGGTGACGCCGATGATCCGGCGGATGCGCCGTTTGCGCGCGAAATCCTTGCGTTCGATATCCATGCGGTTCGCCCTCTACCTAGGCAAACCGCGGGCCAATGTGCAAGTCGTTGAAAACTCGAGATCGACGCGTGGAAGGCGTCCCGGTATCGAGCAGCGACCGCGCCGCCTGCGTCCCACGAGCGGGAAACCGCCCAGACAGCCCGCCGGCCTACCGCTCAAACGGCAGCGTCATCCGCGCGACGCAGCCCGACGCGTCCGTCCGGTTCGCGAGCGTCAGCGCGCCCCCGTGGCTCTCCGCAATGCGCCGCGACAGCACCAGCCCGACGCCCGATCCGCCCGGCTTCGTCGTGAAGAACGGCACAAACAGATTCGCGTCGTTCGAGAGCCCGGGGCCGTCGTCTTCGATCCGGATTTCAAGCCCAGCCGGCGTCGACGACCAACCGACGCGCGCGCCCCCTCCCGTCTCCGCCGCCGCCTCGACGGCATTGCGCAGCAGGTTGATCAGCGCCTGTTCGAGCTGAGCCGTATCGGCCTGGATGGTCAGCGAGGGGCCCGGCTGGATCTCAATCTCCAAGCGCGCCTCCAGCCGAACCGTCCGTCGGATGCACGCCTCCACGTCCACCGCTTCGAGGTGCGGCGCCGGCAGCTTGGCCAGGCGCGTGTAGGCGCCGGTAAAGCGGCTGAGCGCATCCACGCGCGACTCGATCACGCCCAGCCCCTCGCTCATGTCGCTCTCCCAATCCTCGGGACGCGCGCCGCCGCCCAACAGCGAGCGCATGCTCCCGGCCAAGGACTTGACCGGCGCCAGCGAGTTGTTCAGCTCATGCCCGAGCACGCGGACGAGGCGCTGCCACGCGGCCGTCTCCTCGGCGCGCAACTCGCGCGTTACGTCCGAGAGCACCAAGAGTTGATGGCGCGCGCCGTGGCGTCGGAACGAGCTGCGGCTGACGCGCCAGCGGCCGGACGCCCCGGGAAACTCGCGCTCGACCGCATGCGGTTGATGCTCGGATAGAAAGTCGTCGAGGCCGAGCTCGCGCGCCGTCAGCTCCAGCAGCTTCTCCGACCCCGCGCCCAACAGCCGCTCGGCCGCGCGGTTCATCAAGATCAGCCGATCCTCCTCGTCGAAAGCGAAGACGGCCACGTCGATCTCCTCCATCACCGCCCGGAGCAGTTGCGTCGCCTCAAGAGCGCTCAGCCGTTGCTCCCGCAGCATGGCGCTCATGAGGTTGACCTCGGTCATCACCTCGCCCATCGCGTCGTCCTTCACGGCGCGTGCGCGCAGCGTGTAGTCGCCCTCGCGCAACGCGGCCAGCAGGTTCGAGAGCGTGCGCAGCGGAAAGATCACCCGCTCCCGCACCGCAAAACTGAAGCCCAACCAGACCGTCAGCACGAACGCCATCACGGTCCAGAACAGCCGCGCCGAATACTCCCCCGTCCACAGCAGCAAGCCGGTCGCAACCACCCCGGGCAGCCCGGCAAGCAGCGCATAGGCGAGTACGCGCTTCTCATGGCGCGGCGGCGGCTTGGGCTGATGCATGCGCTGTCCCCAGAGTCTAGCCGAGGCGGCGTCTAGCCCGAGGGCGCACAAGCAGGAGCTAGCGGCGACGATAGACCAGCAACGCTTCCACCTGCCCCGAGCGATCGACGACCTGTCTGCGGATCGTCAACCGATCGTGATCACGCGACAGCTCCCAACGGTCCATCTCCGTGTAGGAACTCTCCAGCGCATTCGCGATCGTATTGAACAGCAGCGCGTCGGACTCCCACTTGAGCACCGTGCTCAGGGCGACCTCGCCGTGGCTGTTCTTCGACGAGGCGCCGCCGAACCGGTAGCTGCAATCCTCGGGTCCGTCGGCTTCCGCCGTCCGCGAATGCACCTTCAAAGTCGAGTCGTCCTGGCGGATCTCCAGCAGATCCGGCGGCCGCTCGGGCAATGCCTGAACGGAGCCGCGACTCTCATCGAGCAGCCATTCCCCGTTGAAGTCGCGATCCGGATCCAAAGCGGACAAGACCAGCGGAAGCGATAGGGCGAGCAGAGCCGCCGAACGAATACGCATACCGAAATCTCCCTGACGAGACGGATTCCGGCGACCGAGGCGGAATACTTCCGGTCGCCGTTGCCGCGTAATCTACAGCGGTTTTCGCGCCGAAGCAAGAAAAAAGTTCGCCGCGACCGTCCGAGACTAATCCGCGCTGACCGGCGACTCGAATCCGCTCGGCTTCAGCGCCAGGACGGAACACGGCACGTTCGAGAGCACCCGCTCGGCCGTGTTGCCCATCAGCACGCCCTGGAACCCGGTCCGCACGATCGTGCCCATGACCAGCAAGTCGGCGTCCACGGACTTCGCCGTCTCAAGGATGACGTGGTCGGCGTCGCCCAACTCGACGTGGACTCGCTCGGCCGGAATGTCGTCGGCGTAGGACTCCAGCAGCGCCGCCATCTGCTCTTTCGCGTACTCGCCCAGCTCGGGCGCAAAGGGTCCGAAGACGGCCTGCTCCACCACGCGCCCGCCCCACGCATGGACGACGTGCACCTCGGCGCCTTCAAGCTCGGCGACTTCGAGCGCAGTATCGAGGATCGCGCGATCGAGACCGTTGTCGGCGTCGTACTCCGACATCGGATCGACCGCCGCGACGATCCGCCGCACCGATTCCCCGCGATCCGGCCGCACCGCCCACACCGGGCAAGGGCACTTGCGCATCAGCTTCAGAGCGACGCCGCCGTGCAGATTCAGTACGCCCGCGTCGATCGTTTCGAGCACGACGTCGTAACCGTCTTGGAGCACCGCCTTAGTCAGCTCGACAAACGGCTTCCCGTAGACGACCTCCACCCGTACGTCGATGTTGCGGTCACGGGCTTCGTCCGCCAACGCGCTCAGCTCAGCGCGTTTCTCCTTCTTGAGCGTCTCCAGCAACGACGGTCCGCCATGCGCCGAACTGCGCAGGAAGACCGGCAGCTCTTCAATCACGTCGATCAACGTGACGGCGCCGCCGGAAGCTTCGGCCAAGCGCAGCGCGCGATGCCACGCGTCCAACCGCTTGGTCTCGGTATCCACATGGGCAAGGATCTTTTTGAAGGCGCTCAACGAGAGGTTCCTAGCCGAAGTCTAAGGACTCGGCGTCCTCGCGCGTCCCCGGAAAACCCCGGGGCGAATTCAGTCCGCCACGCAACGAAACCCCAGATTATTCAACCCCGAATCCGGCTCCGTCTGCATCCGCGAAGCCACCCGATACCCCTGGCAATAGTTGTCGCTGCACAACCAACTCCCGCCCCGCTGCACCCGCTGCACCCCCGTCCTCGGCCCCGTAGGATTGTGCGTCGGCGACTTCTGGTAATACTCCGGATCGAACCAATCGTTCGTCCACTCCCAGACGTTGCCCGTGATGTCGTACAGCCCGTACCCGTTCGGCGGAAAACTCTTCACCGGCGCCACGCCCGGAAACCCGTCCTCCACCTTGTCGTAGTCCGGAAAGTATCCCTGCCAGGTATTCGCAAGCTGCTTGCCGTCCGGATTGAACTCGTCGCCCCAAGCAAAAGGCGAATCCTCTAACCCGCCGCGAGCCGCATACTCAAACTCCGCCTCCGTCGGCAGCCGCGCCCCGCGCCACTCGCAGTAGGCGTTCGCGTCCATCCAAGAGACGTGATACACCGGGTGGTCCATCCGCTCGTCGATCGAGCTGTCCGGCCCTTCCGGATGCCGCCAGTCGGCGCCCTTCACCAGCGTCCACTCGTGCGCGCCGGGATAGAAGACGCCCGAGTCGCCCAGCTCTTCCGCGGTCGTCTTGTGCGCCGTCGCCTCCACGAACTTCGCGAACTGCGCGTTCGTCACCTCCGTCTCGTCCATCCAAAACGAATCGACGACCACCCGATGGATCGGCCCCTCAAACGGGAAGCCGCGATCGGTCCCCATCATGAATTCCCCGCCCTCAATCCGCACCATGCCGGTGGTATCCGCCGGAGTACAGGAAAACAGACAACACAGGGCAAACCCCGGCAGGAGGATCGAACCGATCCGCGAAGGTCGAAGCACCCCGGTATTATAGGTCGCACGCGATGTCAGAGACCTATACGAGACGAGCCGCGATGACCACTGCCGGACTCGCCGCCGGAGCCGCAACACTCCACGCCGACCACCACGGACCGCGCCTCGAACGCCGACGCTACCAGCCTTCCCGAGGCGGCGCGGAGCGCGAGCACTACCTCTACCTACCGCCCGGCTTCGACGACGATCCCGACGAAAAGTGGCCGGTCCTGCTCTTCCTGCACGGCAACGGCGAGCGCGGCGACGGCCTCGACGAACTCAAGTACACCCTGCTCCACGGCCCCCTGCGCGAGGCCTGGATCCAGAAGCGCGACCTGCCCTTCGTCATCCTTCAGCCTCAGCTCGACTGGTACACGCGTCGCCGCCCGACCAACCCGCGCCCCGACCCCGGCGAGCGCAGCGAAGGCCCCGGCCCCGAACGCCGTCACGGATCGCGCATGACGACGCCGATGATCCGCACCGAATCGGGCGAGCCTCCGCGTTGGGGTTCCACGCTTCCCGAAGGCTGGGGCGAAGTCGAGCAGGACCTGCTCGCGATGGTCGACGCCGCCGTCGCCGACTACCGCGGCGACCCCGATCGCGTCTACCTCACCGGCCTCTCCTACGGCGGCTTTGGCACCTGGCTGATGGCCGCCAAGCACCCCGACCGTTGGGCCGCCGCGGCGCCCATCTGCGGCGCCGGCGATCCCACGACCGTCCAGCCGATCGCCGACGCCCGCTTGCCGATCTGGGTCTACCAAGGCGGCCGCGATCCGGTCGTCCAAACCGAATACGTCCTGCGAACCGTACGCGCACTTGAGGCCGCCGGACATCCCGACGTACGCTTCACCGTCCACGAGGACTTGGGCCACAACGTCTGGACGCGCGTCTATCAGAGCGAGGATTTTTACCGCTGGCTGCTCGCTCAGCGCAGGTCCTGACCGATCTCGCTAGACTGATTTTCCATGCCTCTGATCGTCAACGGAGAAGAAGTCCCCGAGGCCGCGATTGCCCAGGAAGCGCAATCGTTGATGCAGCGTTTCCAACAGCTCACGCCCGAGCAGCGCGCCCAAAACGGCTTCGACGACGCGACCATGCAGGCCCGCGCCGACGAGTGGGCGCGCGAAAACCTGATCGAGCGCGCGCTCATGCGCCAGCAAGCCGCCGCCGACCCCGAACCCGTCCCCGAAGAGCCCGTCGAAGCCGCCGTAGCGGCAATGACCAAGCGCTTCGGCGGTGAAGAGAAGTTCGAAGAAGCCGGCGTCACCCCGGAGCTGATCCGCAGCGAAGCCGAACTCAGCGTCCGGCTCGACCGGCTGCTGGCCAAGGTCACCGCGCCGGTCAAAGACGCCAAGACCAAGGACGTAGCCGCCTTCTACCGCAAGCACAAGGACCGCTTCCTCATCGGCGAAAGCGTCCGCGCCGCACACATCGTCAAGCACGTCAATGAAGACGTGACCGAGGACCAAGCCAAGCAAGCGATCGACGACGCCCAACGCCGTCTCGACTCAGGCGAGGAGTTCGAGAAACTCGCTGACGAGTTCTCCGACTGCCCCGGCTCGGGCGGCGACCTCGGCTGGTTCCCGCGCGGCAAGATGGTCGAGGAGTTCGAGAACGTGGTCTTCGAGATGGAGCCCGGCGACGTCTCAAAGCCCTTCCAATCGGTCTTCGGATTCCATATCGCCAAACTCCATGAGAAGCGCCCGGCGACGCACCGGCCCTTGGACGAAGTCAAAGGCGATATCCAGAAGCAGCTCCGCCAAGAGCGCGAAACCAAGATCGTCGAAGACTACGTCGACGCGCTCAAGGAGAAGGCGGAGATCGTCAACACGCCCAGCGAGGTCGTGACGACCTCATGAAGTTGCCGACCTTCCAGCCGCCTGCCTGCTGCGTCCCGAGCATCCAACGCGCCGAGCGGCTGGAGGAGTCCCGCGACCTCGTCCGTCGTCGAGAGAAGGCGACCGCCGGCTCCACCGAAGGCATGATCCGGCTCGACGGCGGAAAATTCCTCATGGGGACCGAGTATGAGCGCGGCTTTCCCGCCGACGGCGAAGGCCCCGTCCGCGAAGTACGCATCGACCCGTTTTGGATCGACGCGCACCCGGTCACCATCGACCAGTTCGAACACTTCGTCCGCAAGACCAATTACGTCACCGAGGCCGAGCGCTTCGAGTGGTCGTTCGTCTTCCACGCCCAAGTCCCCGACGAACTCTACGCCGAGCTGGTCGACGACACGGTGCTCAATCACGAGTGGTGGTGCAAAGTGCCGAACTCGGATTGGCGGCGCCCCGAAGGTCCGGGCTCGTCGATCGACGACCGCCGCGACCACCCCGTCACGCACGTCTCCTGGTCCGACGCCGCCGCTTACGCCAAATGGGCCGGCAAGCGGCTGGCGACCGAGGCCGAGTTCGAGTTCGCTCAACGCGGCGGAACCGAGCAGCAGTTGTTCTGGTGGGGCGACGACTTGGAACCCGACGGCAAGCACCTCTGCAACGTCTTCCAAGGGGACTTCCCGCGCACCGACCTCGCCGAAGACGGCTACGCCGGCACCTGCCCCGTCGACGCCTTTCCGGCCAACCCCTACGGCATGCTCTCCTCGATCGGAAACGTCTGGGAGTGGACGGCCGATTGGTTCAGCCCCGACTACCACGTCACCGCGACGCACGTGAATCCGGTGGGCCCGCCGACCGGGACGGGGCGCGTGATGAAGGGCGGCAGCTACCTCTGCCACGAGTCCTATTGCAACCGCTACCGCATCGGTGCACGCACGTCCAACACGCCCGACAGCTCGACGGCCAACCTAGGCTTCCGCTGCGTCCGCGACGTCTAGCGCGCTAGGGCGCCCGCACAGCCGCCGCGTTCTCTTCCCCGTTCGAGCGCAGCTTGCTCAACAGCCGCACTTCGGCCAAGCGCAGCCCGGCCGAAGCCGCCGCCTCCACGGCGTCGCGTCCTTCGGCCAGCAGCGCCATCGCACGCTTCCGGCGCAGCCCGGAGACGCGGCGCGCGGCGCGCTTGCCTCGACGCACGGCCGCCTCGGACTCAAACTGCTCTAGCCGCTCTTCCAATCGCGCAATCGTCCGCTCGAAGTTGCGCGTCATCGACGTGCGGCCCGCCTGTTCGGCCGCCACCGAACCGCGCAACTCGCGCAACCGGCGATAGAACAGATAGCCGAGCAACAGCAGCCCGACTTGCGCATAGATCACGCTCAACGCGACCTGAACGGCCGGAATTTCCAACATCGGAAGCTGTAGCGCCTCAAGACTCATCGCGACAGAAAGACCTCCGTAACTAGATCAGATTCACCCGCTCCTGCGGGCTGACGACGTGCGTGACTCGGATCCCGTAGTTGCCCTCGACGACCACGACCTCGCCTTGCGCGATCACGCTGTCGTTGACCAGCAGTTCGACCGAATCAGACACGGCGCGATTCAACTCGACGATCGCGCCCGAACTCAGCTTCAACACGTCGGCGAGCAGCAACGTCGTCTCGCCGAAACTGATGGCGACCTCCATGTCGATGTCCATCAGACGTTCGAGGTTGCGCAGAAGGTCGGCGTCCACTGACGGGGTCGCGTCCTGCAGGCTCGAACCTCCCATCGCTCCCGCTTGAGACTGCTGCGCCGCCAAGGCGGCGAGAATTTCGCTCCCGGCAACGTCTCCCCCGTCCGCCTCCGGCGCGGAGTCCGACTCGCCGTCCTCAGGAGCCTCTCTCGCAGTCTCCTCGCTCGGGCCGGCAAACACGGCGTCCGCCCAAGCCGTATTCGGTACAACGACGACTCCAAAAGTCTCGTCGTTGACCGTGAAGCGAATCTGAACCGGGTCGACGGCGTCGGACGGCCGGTCTCCCGGCTCGGCCACGCCCATGTCGATCGTGCGGCCCAGCCGTGAGGAGGCTTCGGCGGACAAGACCGAGAGGCTCTGGTTCAGCAGCTCGGAATAGATCTCACGCGCCTCGTCCGGCGTCGACGGAGGCTTCCCAAGCACCAGTTGGGCGAACGCCTGTAAGGTCTCGACCGAGCAACCGAGACCGAGCACGGCGTCGGGGGCCAAATCGCCCCGAGCCTCGCGCCACAGCGCCGCCGTCCAGTTCAACTCCTCGTCGTCGCCCGGAACGACGACCTCAAAGGCAATCGGCTCGGCGTCCGCGTCCAGACGCATCGAATCGAGCACCTGGGAGAAGCCGGTCAGGACGGCTTGCGTCGACCAGTGTTCGAGGCGCTCTTCGCTCCATTTCGGGTGAGTCGGCATGTTATGCGCTCCGCTCCGCGACCTCCGGGACTGACGCGGCGTCCGTGGGCGGCGCGACCACGGACGATTCAGGCGAGTCCACCAGGCGGATTCCGGCGCGACGTCCCACCGACACCAACCGCCCGGAGAACTTAGCCACTTCGTTGACGCGCACTTCGACCGGCTCTCGGATCGGCCGCTCAAGCGAGATCAGGTCCCCAGCTTCCAGGTCGAGTACCGAACGAAACGGCATCGACTCGCCGCGAATCTGCGCTCGCAACGTCACCGGAGTCTGCTCCACAATCGGGGCCATCGTGCGCCCCTCGTCGGCCTGACTCGTGCGTCGCCGCATCGACCACTGCTGCTCAAATCGCTGGCCGATCATCTTCACCAGAATCGACGGAACGCCGAAGTTCATCATGCCCCGCGACTCGCCCAAGGTGACCTCGAAGCCGATCGCGACCACCGCCTCGTTCGCCGAGAGAATCTGCATCAACTGCGGCTGCGTCTCGATCCCGTCGACCGAAAAATCGATCTCGGCGACCGGCGCCCAGGCCTCGCGCAAGTCCCTCAGCACCACCCGCAGCACCGCCTCGGCAATCGACTGCTCGATCTCCGTCAGCTCGTGGACCTCCTCCGTCAGCGCCTCACCCGTACCGCCCAGCAGGATGTCGAGCATCGGCATCACCAACGAAGGATTCACCTCCAACACCGAACTGCCGTCCATCGGATTCATCGAAACCGAGGTCACCAGCGTCGGCGCGGGCAAGTACTGCAAGAACTCGCCGAACGAGAGCTGCTCCACCGAAACCAAACTCACCCCGACGTAAGCGCGCAGATAAGCGCCCAGCGACGACGCCAAGTTGCGCGCGAAAAAGTCGTGCATCAAATGGATCGCCCGGAGCTGTTCCTTCGGGATCCGGTCCGGTCGCCGAAAGTCGTAGCGAGCCGCCGGTTCGGACTCCGGCTTGCGCTCGGCGGCGCCGGTTCGCTCCCGAAATAGGCGATCAATTTCCTCTTGGCTGAGTTGTGCGCTCATATGGAAAAGCGGTCGAACCTAATCCGGCCAGCGATGCCGCAACGCGGACCGCATCCGCAAGATCGCCTGCGACTTCAGTTGCGAAACCCGCGTCTCGTGCAGCGAGACGATCTTGGCGATCTCGCGCAGCGTGAACTCGCGCCGATAGTAGAGCGTCACGATCGTACGCTCGACCTTCGGCAACCGCTCGATCGTCGTCGTCACCAGCCGCCGCAGCTCGGCCCGTTCAAACTGGGCCGACGGCCAATCGTCCTCATCGTCGGAGACGAAGCGCAACACGTCCGAGCCCTCGCCGTCTCCCGTCGGCCCCTGCTCCATCGGAGCGAGATTGATCCCGCGAATCTCGACCAGCCAACGGCGATACTCCTCGAGCGTAATGTCGAGATGCTGCGCCACCTCCTCCTCCGTCGGCGCCCGGTGCAACACCTTCTCTTGCGCCTGAATGGCGGCCTCGATCTGCTTCGACTTGCGACGCTTGTTGCGCGGCGCCCAATCCAGGCTGCGCAGACTGTCGAGAATCGCGCCGCGGATCTTGTGCTCCGCGTAGGTCTTCAGCTTGATGTTCAGCGATTCGTCGAAGTGATCCACCGCGTCGATCAAGCCCAGCACGCCGGCGCTGATCAAGTCGTCGAGCAGCACGCTCTCGGGAAGCTTGTCGTGGATGCGCGACGCGATCAGCTTCACCTGCGGCAGGTGATCGATGATGCGCTGATCGCGCAGACTGGAGGTCGCCGAGGCGCTGGGAGTCTCTTGGTACATCAGCTTGAGCCCTCTTGGGGCAGGACCCAATCCGTCAGCAAAGCCGGCGTCGCGCGACGCAGATCCTCAGGCACGCGCGCCCCTTCCGCCAAGTAAGAGACCGGCGCACCGAGGCGACGGTAGACGTTCCAGATCGCCGCCGGAGCAGCCGTGTCGTCCAGGCGAGAGAACACCGTCGCCGCCGGACGCATCCGCGCGTAGCGGCTCGTCTCGCGATCGAGATCCGCCGGATGCATGCCCGGCTGAACGACGTAGTGGACCTCCAACCCGTCGATGCGGCTGAACGCTTCGCCCAACGCATCGCCGGCCGGTCGCTCCTCGTCGCCGTAGGCGCGCGTGTCGATCAAGACCCGCGCCTCCGGCTCGCCTCGCAACGCTTCGCGCACCGCTTCCGGCAACTCCGCCGGATCGTCGACCACCGTCACCGGCGCGCCGATCAACTCGCCGAAGACGTCCAACGGTTCGACCGCCCCGATGCGACTCTGGTCGACGCTCAACAGCCGTACCGGCAAGCCGCGTCGCGCCGCGCGCACGGCGGCCTTGGCGGCAACCGTCGTCTTCCCCGCCCCAGCCGGACCGATGAAAGCCATCGTCCGAGCGCTGTCCGAGGCCGGCTGATCGGCGATCCGCCAGGCGTCGGAGATCCTCCGCCGCAGCTCGCGCTCCAACACCTCCAGACTCTCGCCCGCCTCCGCCGCGGCCTCCAGACCGGCCACCAGTTCGACCGCCGAAGCCGGCGCCACGCCGCGCGCCGTCAAGCGGTCATACAGCACGGCCAGCCGCGAAAAGCGCAACGCCGCGCCGCCCGGTAAAGGCCCGACGTCGTGGGTCGCGCGCGACTCCAAGTCCCGGCGCAGCTCTTGAATCTCCCGCCGAATCTGATCGAACGGCGCGTCGGCGGAAGGCGGCGCGACCGTCTGCGCCAAGGCCGCGGCGACGGCGGCGCGCACCTCGCCCGAACGAGCAGGCGCAGGCGTCGCGGGCGAGGCAGGAGCCTCCGCAGCAGCGGCTGGAGCAGCGGCCGGAGCCGCGGCCGTCGCTTCACCCGCCGCCTCCACCGCCTGTACGAACTGCTTCTGCTCGGCTCGACTCAGCGACGGCGGTTCAGCCGTTTGCTCGACCGCAGTCTCCGGCGGCGACTTCCGCAACGAGCCCAACGTCTTACGCCAATAGGGCGCCTCGACCTCCTGCCGCTCGGCCGCCGCGTCCGGGCTGTCGCCCTCTTCGGCAACAGCGAACGTCGCTCGAAATCGCTGATCGCCCTCCTCCGACGCTTGATCGGCGCCGAGGAACAACGCCTCTTCTCCCAGTTCGATCCGCGCCAGCTTCAAAGCCGCGTCGACCGAGGTCGCGTGATAGGTCTTCAACTTCATGGCGTCACTTCACCCGGCGATCCCTTCATGGCCCTACTTCACCGTCCCGAGAGACACAATCGGCGTTTGCGGCGGAACTTCCGCGTGTGAAATCGCCGCCAGCAGCGGAATTTCCGATTCAAACGCCTGTCGCAACGCAAACCGCGACGGCGTCGCGCACAGCATCGCGATCGGTCCGCGCACCTCGCCCACCGCCTTTTTCACCCGGTCCAACAGGTCGCGCAGCAGGTCCGGCTCCACCGCCACCCGTGAATTCTGTTCGCCGTGCTCGACGCCCCGTTCGATCGGCGCCTCAAGCGACGGATCGATCACGTAAACCGGCAGTTGCCCCTTGTCGTTCAGGTACGGCTTGACCAGCGTCCGCGAGAGCGCCTGCCGGACGAACTCCGTCAACAACGTCGGGTTCTTCGTCGCCGCTCCGCCCTCGGCCAACGCTTCCAGAATCGTCACGCCGTCCCGGATCGAAACCCGCTCGCGCAACAGGTTCTGCAACACCCGTTGCACCGTCGAGAGCGACAGCAGCTTCGGCGTCAGGTCCTCGATCAGCTTGGCGTTCTGCGTCTTCAGCCGTTCCAGATAGGCGTCGGCGTCCTGCCGCGTGAACAGCTCATGCGCATACGTGCGGATCAGCTCCGTCAGGTGCGTCGCGACCACGTTCGTCGGATCGACCACCGTGTACCCGAGCAGCCGCGCACGGTCGGCCTCTCCGCCCGCAATCCACGTCGCCGTCAGCCCGAACGCCGGCTCCTTGCACGTCTCGCCTTCAATCGAACCTTGCGTCTCTCCGGCCGCGATCGCCAACGACGCATCCGGCGCCAGCTCGAACCGCGAGATCTCCGCGCCCTTCAGATTCACGACGTACTCGCGCGGCCGCAGCGCCAGATTGTCGGTCACTCGGACCGGCGGCAAGACGAAGCCGAGCTCCTGCGCCAGCTGCTTGCGCACGCCCGATATCCGCTGCAACAACGAGCCGCCTTGGTCGGAGTCGACCATCTTCACCAGCCCCAGCCCGACCTCCAGAGCCAGCGGCTCCACATGCAGCAGCGTCTCGACGCTCTCTTGCTCAGCCGGGGCCGCGGGCGCGGGCAACGCCGGGGCCGATAGATCCGCCTCCCTCTGCCGCAACTGCCAGCCGACCGCACCCGCCGCGCCGCCCAGCGCCAAGAACGGAACCACCGGCAGCCCAGGCACCGCAGCCATCGCGCCCATCACTCCCGCGCCGATCAGCAACGGCTCCGGCCGCAACGTCATCTGCTTGCTGAAGTCCGCGCCCAAACTTCCGTCGCCGGCCGAGCGCGTCGTGATGATGCCGCCCGAAACCGAGATCAGCAACGACGGCACGATCGTCACCAAACCGTCGCCGACCGTCAAAATCGTGTACGTCTCAAACGCCTCGCCCAGCTCCATCCCGTGGACCAGCGCGCCGATCAAGAACCCCGCCAAAATATTGACGATCGTGATGATGATCGAGGCGATCGAGTCCCGCTGCGTAAAGCGCACCGCGCCGTCCATCGCGCCATAGAACTCGGCTTCACGATTGACCTCTTGGCGCCGCTGCTTGGCCTGCGCTTCATCGATCAGTCCGGCGTTCAAGTCCGAGTCGATCGACATCTGCTTGCCCGGCAACGCGTCCAACGTAAAGCGCGCCGTGACCTCCGAGATGCGCACCGCGCCGTGGTTGATGACGACGTACTGGATCGCCACCAGCAAGATGAAGATCACCACCCCGACCACAAAATTGCCGCCGACCACAAAGCTCCCGAAAGCCTGAATCACGTTCCCCGCCGCATCCGGCCCGCCTTGGCCGCCCAGCAGGATCAAACGCGTCGACGAAATGTTCAGCGCTAAGCGCAGCAGCGTCAGCAGCAACAGCAACGACGGATAGACGCTCAACTCCACCGGCCGAGCGATGTACATCGTCGCGATCAGCGTCACGATCGACAGCGTGATGTTCAGCGAGATCAGCAGATCCAGCAGGAACGCCGGAATCGGCAGCACCATCATCAAGACGACCGCCATGATCACCGTCGGCACGACGGCGCTGTATCTCTCGGACGGCGATGCGGCGATAGCGGTCGACATCAAACGCAAGCGAGCCGCGACGTGCGCAAACACGGAGGGCTACCGATTCGATCGGCGGATGGCGGCCGCAACTACACAGGCCGCTCGCCGCGCAGCCGGTAGATGTACGCCAGAATCTCGGCCACCGCTCGGTACAGCTCAAGCGGGATCTCTTGGCCGACTTCCGCACTCTTGTAGAGCGCCTGCGCCAGCGGCGGATTCTCGACGATCGGCACGCCGTTCTCTTCCGCGATCCCGCGAATCCGCAGCGCCAAGTAGTCAAGCCCCTTGGCGACCACCATCGGCGCCGGAGACGTCTCCGGGTCGTACTGGATCGCCACGGCGTAGTGCGTCGGGTTGGTCACGACCATCGTCGCTCCCGGTACGTCGGCCATCATCCGCTTGCGCATGAAGTCGCGCTGCAACCGCCGCAGGCGACCCTTCACCATCGGATCGCCCTCAACGTCTTTGTGTTCCTGGCGCTGCTCTTGCTTCGACATGCGCAGCTTCTTCGCAAGCTTGCGCCGCTGCCGCCAAAAATCAAAGACGCCCAGCGCGATCAGCAACATCGTCGCTTGCAGCAGCAGTTCCAGGATCGCCTCATAGACCGTCACGCCCCCGGCCGCCAAAGCCAGGCGCGGCAGCGAAAGAAAAAGGTCGATGTCGGACGAGACGATCCAATAGAACGCCCCCGCAGCCAAGGGCAACAGCACGACGCTCTTCGTCGCCTGAGCCAGATTCTCGCTCGGCGTCTCCTTGATCTTCTGCATCGGATCGAGACGCTTCACGTCGGGCTGCAATCGCTTGGTCGTGATCGCAAACCCCGTCTGCGCTAGATGCACGACCAAGCCGACAACCAACAACGTCCCGCCGAAATACCAGCCAAACTGCATCGGCCCGAGCAGCAGCTCTTCGAACGCCGACTCCAGCAGCGGGATGCTCATTTCGCCGCGAAACGCCAGCCGAAACAGCCCCGTCATCGCCCCCGCAAGCCCTTCAAACGCGGCGGCGCCATACAGCGCCAACATCGCCGTCGCCGCGCCGAACTGCAACGACGCCGTGAACTCCTTGCTCGACGCGATTTGTCCGTCTTCGCGCGCCTTCTCCTTGCGCCTAGGAGAGGCCTCTTCCGTTTTCTGCGCTTGATCCTCCGGCATCGTCGCCTCAGCGCTCGACCAACGCGGTGATCAGTTCCCCGCCCCTCTCGGCCAACGAATAGAACAGCCGCGGCGACTGCACCAACGCCGGATAGAGCACCGCCATCACGGCGATGATCTTCGCCGGGAACGCCAACGTCAGCAGTTGCATCCGCGAATGCACCTGGTTGAGCAAACCCAGCGTCAGGTCGATCAGCAGCATCAACGCGATCGCCGGCAGCGCCAGTCGGACCGCGTAGTCGACCATGTCCGCGCTCAGCCGAATCATCGCGAACGCATCGCCCGGCCGCGTCGACCAACCACCCAACGGAATCACGCGCAGCCCGTCCGCCAGCACCCGCAACAGGAACAGATGCAGGTCAAACGTAAAGAACAGCAGCCCGGCCAACAACGCCAAAATCACGTTGAGAATCGACGCGTCGACCTCCGAGTTCGGGTCGACCATGTTCACGTACGAGTACCCGGCCTGGAAGCCCAGCGCCTGCGCCGCCAAACCGAACGAGTCCATCACCAGCCGCAGCGCCGTCCCAACCGCGATCCCGAGCGCCGCCTCCGCAAACAGCAGCTTGGCCAAGATCCATGGCCCAGCCTCAGGCGAGAGTACCTCCGTGCCGACCGAGACGTGCGCCAACGGCGCCATCAGCACCGCCAAACCGGCCGCCGCCACGATCTTCGGCAACGCCGGCGATCGCCGCAAACCCGGCACCGGCACAAAGACCATCAGCCCCGTCGTACGCGCCAGCAGCAGCCCGTAGTGGACGACCCACAACGCCGGCAGTTCGAGCTCAATCCCGATCGGCACTCGCGGCGGCCTCCCGGGTCAACAGGTGAAGCGCTCCAATCCGCCCAAGATCCCGCGCGTATACTCGAGCATCCGTTCCGCCATCCACGGCAGCAGGAAAGACGCCGCCGCCAAGAAAAGCATCAGCCGCGGCACCGTGTTGAACGCCGGGTCCTGCATCGAGGTCAGCACCTGAGCGATCGATACCAATACGCCGCCCACAAAGCCGACCAACAGGATCGGCGCGCCCGTCACCAAGGCCGTCCAAAACGCCTGCCGGATGATCTCCACCGCTCCGTCGACCGTCATTGCGCGAACCCCCTGACCAACGAACCGACCACCAAGTTCCAGCCGTCGACCAACACGAACAGCAACAGCTTGAACGGCGTCGAAAGCATCACCGGCGGCAACTGGATCATGCCCAACGACAACGTGATCGACGCCACTAGCAGATCGATGATCAGAAACGGCAAGAACAACACCGCTCCGATCTGAAAAGAGACCTTCAGCTCCGAAATGATGTACGCCGGCGCCAACACCACCAGATCGACGTCTTCCAACGAGGCCGGCCGAGGCCGATCGGTGATGTCGAGAAACAGCGCCACGTCCTTCTCGCGCACAAACCGGCCGAGATACTGCCGCAACGGCTCCTTCGCCCGGTCGAGCGCCTCCATGTGCCCGATCGACTCTTCCTGCAACGGCACGATCGCCTCTTGATGGATCTGATCGGCGACCGGCTGCATCAGCACAATCGTCAGAAACAACGCCAGCCCTAACAGCGTCTGGTTTCCCGGCGCCGTCTGCGTACCGATCGCCTGCCGCAGGAAGTGCAGCGTGATCACGATGCGCAGGAACGGCGTCAGCGACGCCAACGCCGCCGGCAGCAACGTCAGCAGCGACAGCAACAGTAGAATCTGCAACGGAACGCTAAGCTGCTCGGGCGCGCCCGTCACCGTGATGTTCGGCACGAGCGGCGGAGTCGGAGACTGCGGCGGAATCGCCTGCGCGACCAACGGCGCGGCGCTCGACAAGGCCAGCGCCAAGACGAGCAAGACGCCCGCACGACGCACGACGAGCGTCACGACTCCCCGCCCTTCGCGGCGAAGAACCGCGACCCGACCGTCTTGTTCGACTCGGCCTCTTCGTCCGTCTCGACAAAGTCCGCCGCGTCCAGCTCCGCCAGCAGCCGCGTCTCTTTCGCGCTCGTCCCGACCAGGAACCAGCGCCCTCCGGCGCGCACCGTAGCCACAAACGAGCCGCCGCCAAGCGCTTGCCGCTCGACCACCGCCAGCCTGCGCGCCGAGACCGGCCGCGCGCGCCGCAACAGCCAAGCCGCCGCCGCCAACGCCGCCAACAGCAGCGCCGCCGTCACCGACTCGCTCAGCATGTCAGCGCCGCCTTTGCGCCGGCTCCGCGTCCAAGTCCGTAATGCGCAGCCCCATCATCTCTTCGATGACCACGATCTCCCCGGCGCCGATCAGCCGTCCGTCGAGCAGCAGATCCACCTTCTCGCCCGCCGAGCGTTCGAGCTTGATGATCATCGACGGCTTCAGCGCCAGCGCCGAACGCAACGGCAACCGCGCCGATCCCAACTGCACCCCGACGCGAATCGGTACGTCGAGAAAACCTTCGAACGCGTCGGCGCCGGACGACGACGCGTCTTGTGCGTCGTCGTCCGGTAAGCCGCGTGCCTTCGAGTGCTCTTCGTCCACCGTGCCGTTCCTCGTCGTGATCGTCCAGGCCGGCCGATTCAGTCGAAACTCTCAATCGTTACCTCTTGAGGTTGAGAGCCTCCTGGTTCAGCTCGTCGGCGGTCGTGATGACCCGCGAATTGGCTTGGAAGCCGCGCTGATAGGTCAGGAGGTTCGTAAACTCCTGAGCAATATCGACATTGGACGTTTCGAGCGATAGGCCTATGATCGACCCGCGCCCGGCCTCATTCGGCAACCCGACCAGCGCCTCGCCCGCCGCCGCCGTGCGCACGTAATTGTTGCTGCCGACGGCTTGCAGAGCCTGCGTATTGGTAAAACGAGCCATCGCCAGCTGCGCCAGCTCAAGCGTACGTCCGTCCGAGTACAGGCCGTTCATCACGCCGCCGTCAGCCATCGAGATGCTCACCAATTCGGCCGAAGGCGTCCCGTCCTGGAAGAGGTCGGTGATCGCCGAAGCGGCCGCCACGCTGGTGATCCGCGGCAGACTCGCCGCGTCCAGCAGATCCCATGCGATATCCAGATCCTGCGCGTTGTTCGCGAAGGCGATCGGCGGCGTCTGCGACGCCATCTCAATGTCGATCGCGGTCACGCCCGGGCCGCCCGTCGTAATCAACTGACCGGTCGCGTCGAACTCAAGCACCAACGGTTGACCGACCACGAGGTTCGGATCAGCCAACGGCGCCACGCCGGTCACCGTATCGATCACCTCGTCGGCCGGCAGCGTGACCGAGACTTCGAATCCGGCCGAAGACCCGGCCGTCAGCGTAGTCGGATCGACCGGCGTAAACGTCAACGTCATGACGTGCGAACTGCCGAGCGAATCGAAGATCTCCACCGGCCGCGAGAACGAAGCCGTCGAACCCGTCTGCAAGTTCGCATCGACCTCGAGCGTCGTCGTCGGGGACGGCTCGATGCGGTCCTGGCCCTGGAGGTTGATGACGTCCTCTTCGCCCTCGGCGATACGGCCCGTCGAAGGATCGCGCACCCAACCGAGCACGTTCTCGGCGTTGATCGTCACCAGTTCGCGATTCGCGTTGAGCTGGAAGTTGCCCGCGCGAGTGTACTGCGTCAGGTCGTTGTCGCTCAAGACGAAGAAGCCCTCGCCCTGGATCGCCGCATCGAGCAGGCCGCCGGTGTTCTGCACCGTGCCTTGCTCAAACCGCCGAAAAACCGTGATCGGCGCCGTGCCGATACCGACCTGTGAAACGACGCCCGACCGGCTCTGACCGATGCTCTGGTAGAACAGATCGCGAAAATCCGAACGGCTGCCTTTGAAGGCGATCGTGTTCAGGTTGGCCAAGTTGTTGGCGACCACCTGAACGGCTTGGGAGTGGGACTGAAGACCGGAAAGTCCGGTAAAAAATGCGCTGGGCATGTGCGGCTATGTCTCCTTCGAACAGAATGAATTCAACGGGCTGGACGTATCTATGGGACCTATCTAAACGGGATCCGCGGCGGGCGCGGGAGCGGCGGCGAGTTGCTCAATGGCGTCGAGCGAACGGCGCATTTGGATCAAATTCTCAAGCGAGCTGAACTCGGCGAGTTGGCTAATAAACTCGGTCGGGTCCTGCGGGTTGAGCGGGTCTTGGTTTTGGATCTGCGTCACCAACAGACGCAGAAACGTGTCGGTGTCGGTGTTGTCGAGAAGTCCGGATTCGGAAGTCGTCGAGTTCGTCGGCCCGAGGGCGGAAGTAGAGGAAGTGGAGTCGACGGTCATCGTTGCGATCTAAGCTCCTTGCAGTGCGCTTTCAAGAGAAAATTCGGGTCGTTCGCCGCGACGAGTCGACGTCCGCGGCGCGAACGCACGCTCGTCGGCGGGCTGGTCGCGACGGCGTTGACCGTCGCGGCGATTCGGTTCGTCGCGACCGGATTCTTGACGATTGGAGTCGTGGCGATCGGCCTCGCGACCAGACTCGCGATCGGCGTTGCCGCCGGACTCGCTGCGATCCGTCCGCCCCACGCCCGCATCCAAACCGCGGCCGCGCGTCAGCAGTTCCGTCAGGCCCGAGAGCGAATCGGTGAGCTGCTTCGCCGTCCCGGGACGGTCGGCGCGCAGCATCGCGTCGATCAGTCCGGCTCGCTCGACCAGGCGGACCGAAACCCGACCTAGCTGGTCGTCGTGAACCACAAGCTGGAGCCGGTGCGTCTCGTTCGGACGCGCGTCGAGCATCGCCTCGACGCGCCGGAACTGCGCGCCCTCAGCCGGGGCGGCGGGCTCGGGAGCGGGCGCGGCTTCGCGCATCGCCGGGGCCGAGTGCGCCTGCGCCGACGAGCCTCCCGCGGCCGTCACGGCCGCGGGAGCCGGAGCCGTCGGCCGAGCGGCGGCAAGTTCAGGTTCGGGGGCTGCGGCCGCGAGAGGCGCCGCCTGCGGCGTCGTCTCAGCAGCCGGCGCCGGGGCAACAGGGGGTTGCTCTTTCGCAACCGCGGGGCCCGCAGCCGTCGAGCCGCCCGTCGCCGCTAGACGCGCGATCTCGGCGCGCGTCCGCTCGGCGGTCGTCTGTTTCGGTAGATCAACCTCGTCCTGCTTCGGGGCTTGCTGATCGGGTTCCGTGCCCGAACCCGTGCCCGAGTCCCTGCCCGAGTCGCCCAGCAGCGCCGTCGCGGACTTCGCCTGCCCAAGCTCCGGCGCCGGCTTCCCGGCGCGCGAATCCGTCGAGCGACTGCGCTCGGACGGCTGCGGCTCCGAGGCCCGTCGCGGCCGCTCGGGCCTAGGCGCTTTCTGCGGCGGAGCGGTCGCTGCCCGCGCCACCGTGAGCTCCTCATTAGCCGGCGCGGTTGCCTGCTGTGGGAAAGCTGTGGAAATCCGTTGGATATCGGCCTGCGTCTCAGGTCCCGCCCCTGTCTCTACCCGAACGCGTCCCGCCTCATGGACGCCCTCCCGCAAGGGCTTTGGCGCGGTCTCGGGCGCGGCGGCAAACGGCTTCGGGCGCGCTTCCTCGACGGCGCGCGTCTCGTTCGCTTGCGAACGAAACCGCGGTGCCGGGGCCGGGTCGTCCACCCGCAGATCCTGCCGTACCGTCTCTGCACCCTCTTCGCCGTAGCCCGCGTCGACAACCAGCGGAGCCTCATGCCGAGCCTCGCGCGGAGCGCGCGGCTCGGCCTCCGTCGCCTCCGACGTGACCAGCTCAGGCGCGTCCAGATCGGTGCTTTCAGCCCGCTCTACGAGAGCATCGTGCGAGATTTTTTCGTCAACTGCGAAGTCTTTTTGAATGTGAATTTTTTCTGATACGATCTCAGGCTTTACCTGCTCGGACGTCGGCTGTTTTCGAGCCGTCTCGACGGCCTGAGAAGCCGGGTCCACACCCAGGACGTGGCGCGGGACCTCGCCCTTCTCTCGAGAAGCCTCCCGGGGTGCCTCGGTGGAGCTATCGACATGCACCGGCGTCTCCGCTTCGGCCGTTAGCCCCGGGTGAGCCGGAGGCTGCGTCGGCCGGGCTTCGCTCGGCAACGTCTTGGTCAGTAACGTCCGGGTCGGCGCCGTATTAGTCGACGACGAGTCCCGCCGAACCTCGGCCTCCTGCGCCGGCGGGGCAGAGTTCTGTTGGGGCGCCTGCTCAGGGACCTCGCTCTCTACAACCGGGATCGCCGGCGCCTCGGAGTTCGTTCGGCGCGTGTCCTCCGACGCTTTCGGCGTCGGAAGCGGAATCGCTTCCTCAACGTCCGGCCGTTCCATGTCCAGACGGGCGATGGCGGTCTTCTCGGAGGACGGATCGCCTTGCTCGGCCGCGTTCCCGTTGCTCGACGAGTCGCCGAACCGGGCGCCTGCGTCGGCGGAAGACTCCGTCTCCTCTCCGGCGCTCGAAGCAGCGTCCTCGCCGCCCTCCACGAGCGCCTGAGAGTCCTCGGAAGCGGGCGCCTCCGCCAGCACCGCCGACGCCAACAGCGCCGCAAAGAGCTGAGCGAGTCCCGCGCTCGCGGCCTCTCCGGCCTGTCCTCCGCCGGAGGCCGCCGAAGCCGTCGCCGCGCGCTCGCCGGACTGTTGTACTTCGATCACGCCGGGTCATCCAGCAAGTGAGCAGCCAAACTCTAAATCATTGAAAATACGATCTCTCTAAACCGCCAATTTTGCCCGGCCGACCCGACAAGAAATTGGCGACCGCCAAGTTCTCCCCGCCGACCGCGTTCCGCTCCGACGCCTCTTCTCTTGTGTTTTCAGCGCCTTCGCGTTTGGCCCTCCTCTTGCCTACTTCTTCCGCGATGAACCCCGCACTCCTCACCACCGCCTCCGGAATGCGGGCGCGCGTCGAGTCGCTTGAAACCATCGGCAACAACTTGGCCAACGCCGGCACCAACGGATTCAAAGCCGACCACGAGTTCTACCAACTCTTCGTCGGCAAGCTCGCCCGAACCGATCCCCGCACCGGCGATCTGACCACGATGCCGGTCGCCGAAGCCTCGGTCGTCGACTTCCGCCAAGGCCCGCTCGAAGCCACCCACGCGCCCCTCGACGTCGCTCTCAACGGCGCCGGATTTCTCGCCGTCGAAGGCCCCGCCGGAGACGTCTGGTACACCCGCGCCGGGTCGCTCATGACCAACGCCGAGGGCCGCCTCGTCACCCCCGACGGCTTCCCCGTCCGCGGGGTCGAGCGCCTCAACGCGCCCCCCAACGGCGAAAACGTCGATCCGCGCAGCATCTTTCTGCCGCCCGAAGGCCAGATCGAGATCGACCAACTCGGCCACATTCGCGTCGACGGCGTCGACGTCGGCCAGCTCGAAGTCGTCGAGTTCGAGGACCCCAACGTCCTGCGCAAGATCGGGAACAACTTCTTCACGGCCGGCGGCGAAACCCCTCGGCCGGCCGCCTCGGCCGACGTGCGCCAAGGCTATCTCGAGTCCGCCAACGTCTCCACTCCGGAGATCGCCGTGCGCCTCATCCAAGCCACCCGCCACTTTGAAACCCTGCGCCGCGCCACGTCCCTCATCGGAGACGACATGGACGGCCGGGCCATCGAATCTCTAGGTCGAAGTCGATAAAGCGTCAGACAAGGTTCAGGTCACAACTTCATGATAAGAGCACTCTTCAGCGCTGCGAGCGGAATGACGGCGCAGCAACTCAACATCGACAACGTGGCCAACAATCTGGCCAACGCCAACACCACCGGCTTCAAGCACCGGCGGGTCCAGTTCCAGGATCTGATGTATCAGAACCTCGTCTCGCCGGGCACCTCGGCCAGCCAACAGACCACCTTTCCCACCGGTCTCCAACTCGGCCTCGGCGCGCGCGTCGTCTCGAACGAAGTGATCTTCTCGCAAGGGGATTTCGTCTCCACCGGCAACCCGCTCGACGTGGTGATCGAAGGCGACGGCTTCTTCCAGGTCTCCACCCCGACCGGCGAGCTGGCCTACACCCGCGCTGGATCCTTCCACCTCGACCAGAACGGCAACCTCGTGACCTCGAACGGCGATCCGCTCGACCCGAACATCGTCATCGCCCAAGAAGCGATCGACGTCGTGATCGGCGCCGACGGAACCGTCTCCTTCACCCTGCGCGGCGCCCTGGAGGCGACCCAAGCCGGCTCGATCCAGCTCGCCGCGTTTCAAAACCCCGCCGGGCTCAAGGCGCTCGGCAGCAACCTGTTCCAACCCACCGCCGCCTCCGGCCCGGCCGTCGTCGGCGTCCCCGGAGACCAGACCGGCCTCGGTGCGTTGCGCCAAGGCATGCTCGAGAACTCGAACGTCTCGGTCGTCGAGGAGTTCATCCACATGATCATGAGCCAGCGCGCCTACGAGGCCAACGCCCGAGTCGTGCGAGCCGCCGACGAGATGTACCAAGAAGCCAATGCCCTCAGTCAATAAGCTGCTTCTCCTGATGCTCTGCCTGAGCCTCTGCGTCGTCCCGTCGGACGGCGCGGAGGCGCCCCTGATCGAACTCGGCGGGCCGAACGTTCTGGCCTCCGACCTGCTTCCGCAATGGGCCGGTCGCGACCTGGTTCTCGCCAAGTCGCCCATGCCCGGCGCCGTTCGGCGCGTCCCGCGCGCCGAGCTCGCCCGATGGGCGACGCGCGCGGGCCTCGACGCCCAGAACCTTCCCGAAGCGCTCATCTTGCGGCGGCGCACCCGCGCCGTCGATCCCGATGAGATCGTCATGCGTCTCGCTGGGGCTCTGGCTGAGCAGACCGGCCGGCCGAGCAGCCAGATCGAGATCGAGATCCTCTCTTACGGCCGTCCGCAGGTCCCCGACGGCGATCTGCGATTCACGGCGGGGGGCCCGTTCCGCACGCTCAACCGTCCCGCGCGCTTCTCGCTGCGCTGGAGCGAGCCTGGCGGTCGCTCCGGCGTGCTGAGCGTCGAGGCCGTTTTGCGCGTCCGCGCAGAATGGCTCGAAGCGCGCCGCGAACTGCGCGCCGGAACGCCGGCGCGCCCCGAAGACTTCACGCTCGCCGAAGGCGAGATGGAAGATGCGCACGCCGAGTACGTCTCGTCGTTCGACGAGCTGAGCGGTAAGCGCTTCACCCGTCTGGTGCGAGCCGGGGCGCCCGTGCCCAGGCTCGCGCTGGCCGACAAGCCGGACGTCGAGCGCGGCGACGTCGTCGAGCTCCAAGCGAGTGTCGGCGCGGTCCGCTTGCGGACCGCCGCGCGCGCCGAAGGCGCCGGATCGGCGGGAGAAGTCGTCGCCTTCCGCAACTTGGAATCGGGCTCGCGCGTGACGGCGCGCGTCCTCAACGAAAAGACCGCCGAGGTGATTGCACGATGAAGCGCCTGCTCCCGCTCCTACCGTTCCTTCTCTTGTCCGTTGCCGTCGGGGCGTCGGCCCAGACCACGGAGGCGGCGCTTGAGCGCTACGTGGAGGAGTCGCTCGGGGCGAGCGAGCGGTACGCTCCCTCGCCCGGATCGCTGTTCACCTCGCAGTCCTACTTCACCGACCTGGCGCGAGACCCGCGCGCCTCGCGCGCGGGCGACCTGATCACCGTCATCGTCGCCGAGCGCGCCAGCGCGCTGACCAGCGGCGCTTCCTCGCAGTCGCGCGCCTCGGAGACGGACGCATCGATCGGCAAACTGTTCGGGCAGGTCTCGCCGCTCGGCGCGCTGCCGAACCTGTTCAACCAATCGCGCGACTCGAGCCTGCAAGGTTCCGCCTCGACCAGTCGCCAGACCAACGTCACCGCCGTGATCACCGCTCACGTGACGCACGTCATGCCCAACGGCAACCTCGTGATTGAAGGCGCCAAAGAGGTCGCCGTCAACGACGAGCGCCAGTTGGTCTGGATCCGCGGCGTCGTGCGTCAGGCCGATCTGGCGCAGGACAACTCCGTCGGCTCGGAGAGGATCGGCATGCTCGACCTGCGGGTCAACGGTCAGGGCATCGTCAACGCCGCCATCAAGCGGCCCAACGGTCTCTATCGCTTCTTCCGTGCGCTGCTTCCTTTCTAGCCTCATGACTGCTCGACTGCTCGTACTCGCCCTTCTACTGGCTCCGCTCGCCTCGCTCGGCTCGGTCCGCATCAAGGACCTGGCGACGATTGAAGGCGTTCGCGACAACCAGCTCATCGGCTACGGCCTGGTGGTCGGACTGGCCGGTACGGGCGACCGGCAGCAGACCGTCTTCTCGACGCAAAGCCTCTCGAACTTGCTCCGCAAGATGGGCGTCAACGTCGATCCGGTCGGGCTACGCGTCAACAACGTCGCGGCCGTGATGGTGACCGCCGTACTGCCGCCGTTCGCCGGGCCGGGATCGGAGGCCGACGTCGTCGTCTCGTCGATCGGCGACGCGGCCAGCCTGCAAGGCGGCACGCTGTTGCTGACCTCGTTGCGCGCTCCCGACGGCGAAGTTTACGCTGCGGCGCAGGGGGCGATCTCGATCGGCGGCTTCGGGGCCGGAGGCGGCGGAAACGGCGTCCAAGTGAACCATCCGACCGTCGGCCGTATTCCGGGCGGCGCGCTCGTTGAACGGCGCGCTCCGACACCGACGCCCAACCCGCAAGGCTTCCGCCTTCAGCTCAACGAACCGGACTTCGTCACGGCCTCGCGCATCGAGGCGGCGTTGATGATCGAGTTTCCTGAAGCGCAAGTCGCCGCCGAGAGTTCGGCCTCGCTGCGCATCCGCATGCCGGACGCCTACCATGAGCGTCCCGTCGATTTCCTGGCGCGCATGGACGTCGTCGAGGTCGAGACCGACCGCCGCGCTCGGGTCGTGCTCAATGAGCGGACGGGCACGGTCGTCATCGGCAGCAACGTGCGCATCGCTCCGATCGCGGTGCTGCACGGGGCGCTCACGGTGCAGGTCGTCACCGACTTCAACGTCTCGCAGCCGGCCGCTTTCGGCGCGGGCGAAACGGTGGTCGTCCCGCAGGTGACGGTGCAGGCGACGGAGGAAGAGGCCAAGGCGGCGATGATTCCCGCCGGAGCAAGCGTCGAAGACTTGGTCTCGGCGCTGACCGCGATCGGTTCGACGCCGCGCGACATCATCGCCATCATGCAGTCGATCGCCGCCGCCGGAGCGCTCGAAGCCGAACTGGAGATCATGTAATGGACGTTCAATCCGTCTCCCCCGCCCTGCTCAAGACCGGCACCGACGCCGCCGGCATGACCGGGGGCGAAGCGGCTGAAGAGTTCGAAGCGATCATTGTCGCCGAGCTGCTCAAGGCGGCGCGCGAAGCGGGCGAAGCGTGGGGCGAGGAAGAGAAAGAGACCGGCTCGGAGTCGTACCTCGAGTTCGCCGAACAGCATGTGGCGAAGATCCTCGCCAAGCAGGGTCTCTTCGGATTCAAGCGGATGGCGATGGAAGATTTTGCGGAGTCGGATAGGCCGGCGTCAGGCGAGCCGTTGAAGGAAAGATAGCTCGGGCGTGATTTGGGTACTGGGACGGGGGTTTGTCGGCGGCGCCGTTGGTACTAATTTGCGAAATGTCATGGTACTGACATTTTTCGGCTGTAAGTTGTTGGTTCTTCGTTGGGCGATGTCAGTGTTTTGCACGAAAATGTCAGGTTTTGACGGGGTTTTGACATTTTTTTCGGCGTAAGCCTTTTGGAATCAACAAAAGTACTTCGGTTTTCGGAAATTTCATTTTATGAAAGCGTTTTCATTGGACTTAAGGTTCATTGTTTCAACGACTTGCGTCGTGGTGGAAAATGTCATGGTACTGACATGGGTTTTCGGGGGTCGGGCGTGACCTTCGGGCTAGGACTTTTTGGGCTTGATCGGGTGTTGGGTGCAACTCTGTCTTTAGGGTAGCTTGCGGGGGCAAGTGGGTTGTCCGCTGTCCGCTGTCGGTCGCTCCGCTGTCCGGAAGATCGGGCGGGTGGTTGTGATGGGTGCGGAGGTTTCCGTGGCAAGCAGTTACGATGGAGAACCCGCAAGAGAAGAGTTGGCCTTATCGTGTTGAATTCCCAGGGCTTGCGCCCTGGGCCAACGAAATGTCGCCCTAACGGGCTGAGCAGCGGGCTCTCGCTTCGCGAATCGCCTTGGGGCGGGGCTGAAGCCCCGCTGCGGGCTGAAGCCCGCGCCACAAGAGGGGGCTGGTTGACTTTTTCAGAGCCCCTTCGCATGCGGCTCTTGGAGGCGTTAAGGGATTGGTGCGGTTCGGTCGATATGGCTTTGTAGCATGCGCGTCGACGACACCTTTTCTGCATCCACGGATCTGCGATCGCTACAGGTTGAGCGAAGTCCGCAGACCGAAGTTCAGGGCACGCGGGCGCCGAAGACCGGGGACCGAACGGGGGATTCGGCGGCGTTGTCGTCGGTCGGCGTCGAACTGTCGCGGGCGCTCGCCGGGGAGTCTCCGGAGCGGACGGCGCAGGTCGAGAAAGCGCAGAAGGCCTATGAGGCGGGCGACTTCTCCGTGCCGGCGGGCGAGACCGCCGATGCGCTGATTACGAGCGCTCTCGCCGAGACGTCGATCGACAAAGGTCTCGAAGCCGTGGCCGGTTAGCGCTTGATGACGGAAGCGCCTCAGACGATCGACGCCCCGCCCGACGACGACCCGGTGGACGGCGTTCACCGCGACCTCGACGCCATCGAATCGGCGGTCTCCGAAGGGCGCTTTGAAGAGTTTGCCGATCTCTCAGAAGGTCTCGGCGCGGCGCTCGATGCACACGTTTTGCAGGCCGCGTTGATTGAAGCGCCCGACCGCGCGCTGCGGCTCAACCAACGGCTCCAGCGGCTCGGCGGCGTGCTCGGCTATATGCGCGCCCTGCAACAAGCGTTGCAAGGTTTGTCCCAGCCGGCCGATGAGGCCTATAGCGCGTCGCCGGCCGCAGTCGCGGACCGACGCACGGCAGCCTGGGAGGCCTAACGACCGAATGGGAAATCTTGGCGGAGCACTGAGCGCGGCGCAGCGTTCGCTTTCGACCTTCTCGCGCGGCTTGAGCGTCGTGCAGCAGAATATCGCGAACGCTTCGACGCCGGGTTACGCGCGGCAGCGGGTGGAGCTGTCGACCGCCGTGTTGCCGGGCGCGCGGGTGGGGCAAGGCGTCGTCATCGACCAGGTGCGCTCGCTGCGCAGCAATCTGCTCGAGTTCCAGGCGCAGGCGGCGCAGCAACAGGAATCCCAACTGTTGCGGACGCAGGAGTTCTTCGCCGAGATCGAGCCGGTGTTTCAGCTCTCGGGCGAAGGCTCGTTGGCGACGGCGGTGGATCGCTTTTTCCAAGCCGTCGGCGGGCTCTCGGTCAACGGCGGAGACGAAGGGGCGCGGCGCGAGTTGCTGGCTTCCGCGGATTCGGCCGTGCGCAGTTTTCGTAACGCCTCGGACGGGATCACGAGTCGCAAGTCGACGATCCAAGGCGAGGCGCGGGCCACGGTTCGCCAGATCAACGGGCTGCTTGAACAGATCGCCGAACTCGAATCGAAACGCGGCGGGAACGATCCTCTGGCGCCGAACACGGGCGTCGAAACGCGTTCGCAGCAGGCGCTCGACGAGCTTTCGGAGCTGGTCGGTTTCACGCTGCAACGGCAACGGGACGGGACGCTGTCGGTGATCGCCGGATCGAGTCCGGTGGTGACGGCCGACCGGGTGCGGCCGCTCTCGATTTCGGTGACCAACGACGGGATCCGGGTCTACGACTCGAACGAGAAAGACATCACCGAGACGCTGCAAGGTCAGGGCGGAAAACTGGGCGCGCTGCTGGAAGCGCACAACCAGACGTTGCCCGATCTACAGGCCGACGTGAACAAGTTGGCGAAGGGTTTCGCCGACCGCGTCAACGAGCAGTTGGCCGAGGGCGTCGACCTGAGCGGCCAACCGGGTGCGGCGCTGTTCCGCTACGAAACGAGTTTCGGCGCGGGCATCGGACGGACGGCCGGGACGACCGGGGCCGTGACTCCGGCGACGTCTCCTTCGACGACGTTCGTGTTCTCGGGCGAGGTCTCGGGGACGATTACGGCGTCGTTTGACACGTTCGTAGTGGGCGATCCGCCGGCGGTTCCGACCGGCGGCGAGACGATCACGATCAATCTGCAGAGCGCGGACGGAGAGTTCAACGAATCGCTGACCACGGCGCCGCTCTCGGCGGGCGAGACGGCGGCTGAGATCGCGACGCGCATCAACGACCGCATTGCGCTCGAGCCGGAACTGGCCGGGCTGCTGACGGCTTCCGATGAAGGCGGCGCGGTGAAGCTGGTGCTCGCCGAAGAGGCGGGGCAGGGGTACAGCTTTAGCGCCTCGACCAACAGTCCGACCTTTACCAGCGGCCTCGAAGCGGGCGGCGCGTTGGGCAGCCAATCGGCGAAGGAACTGGCGACGAAGCTCAACGAACAGGTCGCGCTCAACACGGAATTGAGCGAGGCGGGCGTGCGCTTTACCGCCTCGCCCGACGGCGAGTTGCGCATCGACGCCGACGTGCGGGTGGACTTTTCGATCACCGACGCCGATCCTTCCGGGACCGGATTCGCCTCGGGCGGCAACGGCGTCACGGCCTTTGCCGGAGGCGCGGAAGCGGCGGCGACGCTCGAACTCGTGGACCTGAGTCCGGCCCAGATTGCCGCCGGCGCTCAAGGCGAACCGGGCGGCAGCGCCAACGCCGTCGCGCTGGCCGCGCTGGCGGACCAGAGCGTGGTCGCCGGGCTCAGCTTTACCGGATTCTACGCGGGGATCGTCACCGACCTGGGCGTGCAGGCGCAGGGGAACGAATCGCAGTTAGCCACGCAGCAAAGCATCACGCTGACTGCGCAGGGGGCGCGCGATTCGCTCTCGGGCGTCGACGTCAACGAAGAGGCCGTGCAGCTGCTGCAGTTCGAGCGCGGCTACTCGGCGATGCTGCAAGTGATCCAGGTGCTCGACGATTTGAGCAGCGAGGCTCTGGCGCTCGTCCGCTAACGGAGACCCGACCATGCGCACACCGGCTCTCACCCAGTCCCGACTCACGCTGCTCGACATTCGCGCGGCGGCGGCTCGACGCGCGGATGCGACCTCGCGGATCTCGTCGGGCATCCGCGTCTCGAAGCCGTCGGACTCGCCGACCGACGCGGCGGGCATTGTGCGCACGAGCTCCGAGCTTGCGCGCATCGAGCGATTCCAAGGCGACCTCGAAACGACGCGCGCCGAACTGCGCGCGACCGACGGCGCGCTGTCGGATTCGATCAACGTGTTGCAGCGGGCGCTGGTGTTGGCGACGCAGGCTTCGAATACGACGCTCGACTCGGGTACGCGCGCCAAGATCGGCGAAGAGATCGCGGGGTTGCAGCGCCATCTGGTGTCGATCGGCAACACGGTCCACAACGGGCGCCATGTGTTCTCAGGCGGCAACGATCAACAGGCGCCGTTTGCGCTGGACGACGCGACGGGGGAGGTGAGCTACCGGGGCGACGCGGTCGGGCGCACGATCACGTTCCCCGACGGACGGCCGGCGCAGGTGTCGCTGCCGGGCGACGAGATCTTTCTGACGCCGGACGAAGCGGTGGGTTCGGGGCGGACGCCGCAGACGAGCGGGCTGCCTGCTTCGCCGCTGCCGGTGGGGCTGGGCGTATCGTTCTCGGGCGGCCTCGATACGTCGATCGGCGTCGACTTGGAAGGCTTCTTCGTGGCCTCCGCGGCGCCCGCCACGGTGACGGCCGGGGACGTGGTTTCGATCACGTTTGAGAGCAAGGACGGGGCGATTTCGGAGACGGTCTCGGCCGGTCCCTTGGCCGGAGGCGAAGACGCGACCGCGTTGGCCGGTTTGCTCAACGGACAGATCGCCGCTAACCCGGCGTTGGCGGGGCTGGTCTCGCTCGACGAGGAAGGCGGCGCGTTGAAGGTGTCGGTCTCGGATACGGCCGGAGTCGGGTTCGACTTCACCTCGACGACGGTCGGCGCCGGCGTGACGGGGCTCGAAACGGGGGGCTCGATCGGCGGCTTTTCGGCTGAAGAGATCGCCGCCGCGCTGAACGAGCAGGTCGAGTTGAACGAGGCGCTCGCGGGCGCTCGGGTCGTCTTCTCGGCTCGCGACGGCGAGTTGGTGGTCGACGGCGAAGTGGACTTCGAGATCAGCGTGGTCGATTACGACCGCGGCACGGAGTTCCGTTCGGGGTTGGCCGGGCAGAGCCGCGTCGGCGGGACGCAATCGGGCAACGTGTTCGGCACGTTGGAGGACTTGTCGGCCGCGCTCCAGGCCGACGATGTGGATGCGTTGGCGGGCATCGTCGATCGGCTGCAGCGGTCGGTCGATCGGGTGTCGCTGTCGCAGAGTTTTTACGGGTCGACGTTGAACCAGGTCGAGGTGACGCTGGAGCGGCTGAATGCGCTCGAGAACGTCTCGACGGAGCGGCTGTCGACGCATCGGGACGCGGATATTTTGCAGGCGATCTCGGATCTACAGACGGCGACGGCGGCCGAAGAAGCCGCTATCGCCGTGGCTGGTCGGCAGCAGCCGACGCTGTTGGACGTGCTGGGTTAGCGTTCGCCAGAACCGTCGTTCTCTCGCCACGCGCTCCAGGGGCTCCCGGGCGGCTCTGCTAATCTCAAATCGCGCTCGCTGATCGTTCTCGCCGTTCGTGCGGTTTGGGAAGGAGGCGCCCCCATGGTTGGAGTGTTCGTGCGTTTGGCCGCGGCGGCCGCGTTGTGTTGCGTCGCGGCGACGGCTCAGGTTCTGGAGATCGAGCGGGTGGCCGGGCTCGTCGACCGCGTGCCGGGCGCGCTGCTGCAGGACTTTGTCGCGGCTTCGGAGACGACGTTGTGCGAGCCTTCGGGCGTTGCGCTGGGCGAGGACGGCACGCTGTACGTGGCCGACTCTTGCCGCTGGGCCGTGCGGGCCGTCTCGCCCGAGGGCGTGATCCGCACTGTCGCCGGGGTCGGTCCGCAGTCGGAATCGAACGTCGCGGCGGGGCCTGCTCGACTCGCCTCGTTGGGAATCGTGTATGGTCTGGCGCGCGAGGCGGACGGCTCCTTGCTGGTCGGCGGGCAGAGCGGGATCTTTCGCATTGCGCCCGACGGGAGCCTTTCGCGCGTTAGCGACGAAGGCGTTTGGGACGTGGCGCCGGCGCCGGACGGAGGCGTTTATGCGGCGGCGTGGTCGGCGATCCTGCGCTTTTACTCGGACGGGAGTCGGCGTGTGCTCGCGGGACGAACGGAGCCGCTGAGAGGGGTTTTCGGGCTCACGTCGGACGACGAGGGGAACGTGTACTTCGCCGAGTCGGGCACGCATTTGGTGTATCGCATGGAGCCGAACGGCGGTTTGCATCTGGTCGGCGGCGTGCGGGATGAGTCCGGCGCCGGATCGGACGGCGACGGCGGCCCGGCGACGGCGGCGCGGTTCAACCGGCCGTTCAATACGGCGTTGGGGCCGGACGGCGCGCTGTATGTGGCGACGTTTGACCGGGTTCGCAAGATCGATCCGGCGGGTACGGTGACGACGGTCGCGGGCGGCGGGTCGGGTCCGCGCGCGAGCTACTTCGGCGAAGGGGGGCCGGCGACCGAATCGTCGCTGATGAATCCGTGGAGCTTGGCGGTCTCCGAGGCGGGCGACTTGTATATCGCCGAGCGCGACAACGGACGTATCCGGCGGGTGGACGGCGAGACGGGCGTGATCACGACGTACGCGGGCTCGGCTTCGTTCACGGGCGACTCGACGCATGCCGAGACGACGTCGGTTGCGCGGCCGTCGGGGTTGGCGTTTGATCTTTCGGGCGTCGGGTACTTTGCCGATACGCTGAACCACCGGGTCCGGCGGATCGGTCCGGACGGCTCGATCGAGACGGTGGCGGGCAACGGCGAGTCGGGATTCTCGGGCGACGGCGGCCCGGCGAGGGAGGCGCGTCTGTCGTTTCCGGCCGGGGTGGCGTTGGCGCCGAACGGCGATCTGTATATCGCCGACACGGTCAACAATCGCATCCGCCGGGTGGACGCGACGGGCGTGATTTCGACGATCGCCGGGGACGGCACGTATGCGTTCCGGGGCGACGGCGACCCGGCCACGGCGGCTTGGCTGGCGGCACCGAAGGACGTGGAGATCGACGCGGAGGGGGCGGTGGTGATCGCCGATACCGACAACCACCGGGTGCGACGGATCACGGGCGACGGACTGATCCGGACGATCGCGGGCAGCGGGTTGGTGGGCACCGAAGGCGACGGCGGTCCGGCGCGGGAGGCGCAGTTGATCATTCCCGAAGACGTCGCGGTGGCGCGGGACGGTTCGGTGTATATCGCCGATCCGGGCGGCCAGAACGTGCGGCGGGTGACGCCGGGCGGGGTGATGCAGACGGTGGCCGGGCGACCCACGTCGCTGCTGATCGACGGGCTGACAAGCGTGACGGCGGACCCGGACGGCACGATCTTTGTGGCGGCTAATCGCACGGTGCATCGGCTGACGCTGACGGGCGAGTTTCCGGCGCTTGACGTGCGCGACGCGGATTCGGGTTTCCGGCCGGCGGGTTCGCTTGAGGCGCGGCTGGGCGTGGACCCGTTCTCGCGGCTTTGGTTGGCGGGGAACTTCGGCGTGTTCCGCGAGCGCAGCGACGGCTTTCGGCTGCCGCTGGTGGACGTGAACGGACTTCAGGTCGGCAGTCGGCGCGGGTTCCTTCCGCTGTCGCCGGGAGCGGTGATTCAGGTTTTTGGGCGGCGGTTTGGGCTGGGCGAGGGGACGGCGGCGACGCTGAGTTCGGCCGGGAGTTTGCCGCGGTCGATCGGGGATCTGGAGTTGTGGCTCGACGGGGAACCGTTGCCGTTGCTGTTCGGATCGGACGGCCAGGTGAACGCGGTGGCGCCGCTCGATCTGGACGTCGGATCGCTGCATGAGCTGCGGGTGGTCAGCGCGGGGCTGGGTTCGAACGTGGTGCGGTTGGAGGCCACGGAGGCGACTCCGGCGATCTTTAGCAACGACGGTCATGCGGCCGCGCTGAATCAAGACGGGACGGTCAACCGGCTCGGCGCGGGGGCTGAAGGCGGCTCGATCGTGAGCCTATTCTTGACGGGGATGGGCCGGATGGCGACGCGCCTGGAGGACGGGCAAGTCGCGGCCGGGGAGTTGGTGTTGACCGAGCTGCCGGTGACGGCGACCGTCGGCGGGGTGGAGGCCGAGGTGCTTTACGCGGGCGTGGCGCCGGGGTTGATCCACGGCGTGGTGCAGGTGAACGTGCGTGTTCCGGAGGGATTGACGACGATCAACGGACGGACAGAGGTGGTGGTCTGGGCGGACGGCGTGCCGTCGCAGATCGCGGTGTTGGCGGTGGATTGACGACGGAGGCAGTTCGTCCAGTCGACCTCGCCGTCCCAATCGCCCCGACTGTGGATGACGCGGAGCCGTGTGTGTTTGCCCGCCGGACGGGTGATTGACGCTAGGATAGCCCCTGGCCCCGGCCGGACTCCTCATGCAAAAACGATTTCTGTTGGTGACGGCTACGTTCCTGCTGTCTTTGTTGCTTTACGTCGATCGCGTCTGCATCTCGACGGCGAAGCAGCCGATCATGGACGATCTCGGGCTGACCGATACGCAGTTCGGTTGGGTGCTTTCGGCTTTCGCTTTCGGCTATGCGCTGATGCAGGCGCCGTCGGGGGCGATGGCCGACAAGTATGGGCCGCGCATCGTGCTGACTTCGGTCGTGGCGGCTTGGTCGCTGTTTACCGGTCTGACGGCGGTCGCTTGGAACTACGTCTCGATGCTGGCGGCGCGGTTCCTGTTCGGCGCGGGGGAGGCGGGCGCGTTCCCGTCGATCGCTCGGGCGGTGTACTCGTGGATTCCGGTCCAGGAGCGCGGGCTGACGAAGGCGGTCAACTTCTCGGCGACGCGGGTGGGGGCGGCGGCGACGATGCCGGTGCTGCCGGCGATGATCGAATCGCTGGGGTGGCAGGCGTCGTTCCTGGTGCTGATGGCGATCGGCTTCGGCTGGGCGGTGATCTGGTGGTTCTGGTTTAAGGACGTGCCGGAGCAGCATCCGACGATCTCGGACGAGGAGCGGGAATACATCCTGGCCAACCGTCAGCAGGCGAAGCCCGGAGATGCGGCGGCCGGCTCGATCGGGATGGGCGCGCTGATGGGGTCGGGGAGTATGTGGCTGATGATGGTCCAATACTTCGCCAGCAACTTCACGTTCTTCTTCACGCTGAGCTGGCTGTTCCCCTACATCAAAGAGACTTATGACATCGCGTTTACCGAGGCCGGGTTCTACGCGATGGCCCCGTTGTTGGGCGGCGCGGTGGGCAACATCTTCTCGGGTTGGCTGGTCGATCGGCTTTATGCTTCGGGGATGACGGTGTGGTCTCGGCGGCTGCCGGCGATGGCGGGATTCGCGCTGTCGGCGGTTGGGCTGGTGATGAGCGTCGGACAGGCAGAAGTCACCGGCGCGATTGTCTGGCTGACGATCGCGATTTTTGGCGCGGACATGATTCTGTCGCCTTCGTGGTCGTTCTGTATCGACATCGGCGGCTCGAACGCGGGCGTGGTCTCGGGCACGATGAACATGGCGGGCAATTTGGGCTCGGCGATCGTCGCTATTGCGTTCCCCTACCTGCTTGAGTGGACTGGGGGGCCGCAGACGTTTTTCTATATCGGGGCGGCGTTGAACGCTTTGGCGGTGGTGCTTTGGATGGCGGCGGATCCGAAGCGGGTGATCAGGGCGTAGCGGGGCGCCGCCGCCGATGTGGGTGCGAGGCAGCGGTGCGCGGTCGGGCGAGACCTTCGAGCACGGCTCGAAGGCGGCACGGCATGGCCGTGCGCCACGTCGGGCTGAGCCCTACGCGTTGAACAACGGGCTCTTGCTTCGCAAATCGCCCGGGGACCCGGCACTCACGTACCGGGCTCTGACGGAGAAGGCGGCGCTTTGACGGCGATCACTGTCACGTCGTCGCAGGGCGCGGCGGCGTAGCGAAATTCGTTGACGGCTCGGCGGATGGTCTGGACGACGGCGCGGGCGTCTCCGGCACGGGCCTCGAGCGCGGCGGAGACGAGCCTCTCCGAGCCAAACTGCTCGCCGCTTTCGTTCTCTTCCTCGGCGACGCCGTCGGAGTAGAGCACGAGCAAGTCACCGGGGCCGAGGACGGTTTCCGCCTCTTCAAAGCGAGCGCCGGGCAGGAGGCCGACCGGCGTTCCGGAGGCCGAGAGCCACTCCGGCTCCTCCGCTCCGTCTCGCAGCACCAACCCGGGGAGATGTCCCGCGTTGGCGTAGCGCATGCGGCCGGAGTCGGGCTCGATCAGTGCGTAGAAGACGGTCGCGTAGTTGGCGGCGCCGGTGTTTTCGTGAAGCACCTGGTTAAGCTCTTGCAGCGCTTCCGCCGTGTTGGAGTAGCGCAGCGCCAGCGTTTGCATGGCGACGTCGACGGCCGGCATGAGCATGGCGGCCGACAGTCCCTTGCCGGCTACGTCGGCGATCACGACGCCGAGCGCGCCGTCGGGATGGCGCACGAAGTCGTAGTAGTCGCCGCCGACGACGCGCGCGGGATCGGTCTTGGCGACGATGTCATACGGCCCCTGGGGCGGGATATTGCGCTCGAGAATATTCTGCTGAACCTCGGCGGCGAGGCGAACTTCTTCGATGAGTTCGTCGCGATGGGTGCGCGCTTGTTCAAAGAACTCGCGGCGACGGCGGCTCAAACGGGTCATGGCCGTGGCGAGGCTCAAGAAGACGACGCTGAGGGCTAGATCTCGCCAGAAGTAGGCGGGCGGCGAGAGTTCGATCGGGCTGTAGAGTTGACGCAGAAAGACGCAGAGGAGGACGAGCGTTCCGGTGGTCCGCCGGTTCTGCGTCAGCGCGGCCAGGCTGAGCGGCACGAGGTACAGAAAACCGATCGAGAGTTTGGGGCCCGAAAGCCAATCGCCGTAGGCGATCGCGGCGATGGTTAGGGCGATCAGCAGCACCTCGGCCCGGCGGACTCGGCGCTCCAAGTTGACGCCGAGCGCTCGCTCGTCGACACCGGCTTGCTTGAGCGATTCGCTCGTCTGCGCCGCGTTGGTCACGCCACCAGGCTAGACGGTTTTCAGCATCGATACAAAACCTATACAACAACGGAACATGTCTACCGTGTGGTCAGCAGGGAACGCCTGCGGGAGAGAAATCACGATGGACAACCAAGAAAAGACCACCTGGCCCCAACTCGCCGAGGGCCTCTATTCGTTCCTCACGGGTCGCGGCGCGACGATTGAGTACGGCTTCGACAACATGGAGGTTCTGGTTCCTCAGGACACGTCGAAGGACGCACCTCAGGCGCACTGGCGGCTGAACGGCACGCTGCGTATTCGGACGTCGGAAGCCGGGTCGCAGTGACTTTCGAGCGGCTCGAGTTTGAAGGGACGGTCGAGGTCGAAGTCGACGGTTTGCGGGCCGAGGTCACCGGGAGCGGAGACGCGCTCGTGGTCTCGACCAAGCAGCCGTTGCGATTGGCGCGAAAGCTCTGGCCGCTGCGCTCCGCTTTTGGAGCGCTTCCGGTCGACTTGCGGTTGCGGCTGAATCCTACACGCGACTTGCTGTTGCGGCGCGGGGAACTGCCGCGGCTCGTGCGCGCTCTTTAGCGATTTGTGAAGAAGTTTGTGACGCGTGGTCTCTGTCGTCTCGGCTTGCCGTGACGATGGAGGCTGCGCGAGGTTTTCCAGGGCTCGCGCGCTGGCGGACTCGGCATGCCGAGCCCCTACGCGGTGAGCAACGGGCTCTTGCTTCGCAAATCGCCTTGGGACCCGGCACTCACGTACCGGGCTCTGACGGATCCGACCGCCGTTGATTTTTCACAGCCCCCTCACTGTCGCGGCTCTGCGGTCGCGGGTTCACGCCCGCGGCGCCGTTTTTCGTTGGCCAGCGGTCGCGGGGGATTGTTGTACACGGACCGTCAGGGGCTTGGCGGGGCCCGCGCCTGCCTGGCGCGCACGCCGCTGGTAATCTAGGAAACTCCTGATGGGGCGAATTCGCGTACTACCCGACCGCATCGCCAATAAGATTTCCGCGGGCGAGGTGGTCGAACGGCCGGCGGCGGCGATTAAGGAGCTGCTGGAGAATTCGCTTGATGCGGGCGCCCGGCGTATTCGCATCGAGGTCGCGCGCGGCGGGAAAAGCCTCATGCGCGTGTCTGACGACGGGCACGGTATGGGCTATGACGATGCGTTGCTCGCCTTCGAGCGGCACGCGACGAGCAAACTCCGAGACGTGGAGGATCTGTCGTCGATCTCGACGTTAGGTTTTCGCGGCGAAGCGTTGCCCTCGATCGCCTCGGTCTCGCGGCTGCTGCTTGAGACCTCGGAGCCGGACGCCGAGACGGGCGTACGAGTTGAGATCGCCGGGGGCAAGATCTTCAACGTCGAAGAGTTGGCGCTCGGAGCGGGGACGACGATCTCGGTCAAGAACCTGTTCTACAACGTTCCGGCGCGGAAGAAGTTCTTGCGCACCGACAAGACCGAGCTGGCGCACGTCGCGTCGTTGGTGACGCACTACTCGCTGGCGCACCTGGACAAGTCGTTTCAGCTCATCAACGAGTCGGGGCCGCTGTTGAACGTGACGCCGGTCGAAACGATGCGCGACCGGGTCTATCAGATATTCGGATCTGAAACTCTGGATGAGTTGGTCGAGCTCGAAGAGGTCGAGCGCGAGCTGGAGGTCGCGGCTTCGCCCTATCCTACGGAGAGCCGGGCGAAGAAGCAGGTCTACCGGCTGCGCGGATTCTTTTCGAAGCCGCATATCCAGAAGCTGAACCGGAACTCGATTTTCGTCTTCGTCAACGATCGGCTGATTCGCGACCGGGTTGCGCTGAAGGCGATCTCGACGTCGTATCACAACGTCTTGCCGCCGGGCTCGTTCCCATTCGCGCTGCTGTTTTTGGAGATGCCGTTTGAAGAGGTGGACGTGAACGTGCATCCGTCGAAGACGGAGGTGCGTTTCCGGCATTCGTCGTTCGTGTTCGACTTTATCCGGGACGCATTGCGGGATCGGCTGATTCAGTCGAAGCCGGTCTCGCAGTTGCCGCTGCCGAAATCGCCGCAGCAACCGGGGGTGGACCTGCCCTATTCGGAGAATACGGCGCGGGCGGAGATGGACGGGCCGCCGCCGGAGGACCGGCCGAGGCGAGTGGAGGTGGGCGGGTTTGCGTTGAAGACGCAGCCGACGCCGACGGCGCGGATCGACTTCGAACCGGGCGAGACGTTCGCTCCGGCGGCGCCCGCGCCTGCATTGGACCGGGAGGCGGCGACGGAACCGGATTGGCGCTCGACGCCGTTGCCCGAGAGGCCGGAGTCTTCACGTCCGCACTCGCGCGAGCGGTTGGTGGATCCGCCTACGGAGTCGCTGGGCGATCTGTCGCGGCTGCATCCGCTGGGGCAACTACACGACAGCTTTATTGTGGCGGCGAGTCCGGACGGGTTGTGGCTGATCGATCAGCATGTGGCGCATGAGCGGATCTTGTTCGAGCAGGTGCTGGCCGGGCGGATGAGCGGGAAGCCGGAGGTGCAGCGGCTGTTGATGCCGTTGATCGTCAACCTGCGGCCCGAGCAGCAGATCGCGTTTGACGCGACGGCGGAAGAGTTGCGCGCCAACGGGTTTGAGATCGAGCCGTTCGGTCACGGCACGTTGGCGGTCAAGGCGACGCCGGCGGCGCTGGGCCCGGCGGAGACCGAGACGTTGTTGCACGAGATCTTGGATACTCCCGAGAAGGAGCTGCGCGAACTGTCGCTGGACTACCTGCGCAGTCAGACCGCGGCGACGATCGCTTGTCACGCGGCGATCAAGGTGAACATGCCGCTCGACATGCAGAAGATGCGCTGGCTGCTGGACGAGTTGGCGAAGACGGACGTGCCGATGGCTTGTCCGCATGGGCGGCCTATTGCGTTGAAGTATCCGACGCGGGAGATTTTGAAGGCCTTTCACCGGGTGTAGGGGAATGCATTCGACCGAGTCCGACGAAGAACTGATGGCTCGCCTAGAGAAGACTCTCGGCGAGCACGCCGCGGACGGAGATCCCTACTCGGACGACGGCGAATTTGCGCGGAACCTGGAGTCGCTTCCGCCGGGTCTCCGTGCGATGGCGGCGACGCACTTCCTGGACATGAGCATGTCGATGGACTATCTTTCGTGGCATTTCCTGAACTTCGGCAAGCCGGGTTTGGTGCGCGCTACCGAGGCGGGCTTGCGCGAGCTGGGGCTTGAGGAGTTGGCCGGCTTATTCGGAGAAGCGGCCGGGATCATGGCTCCATTGCGTCAAGAGATCACCAATGCCGATCAATTGGACGACGTGTTGGAACGCCACGGAAAGCTGGAGCGCTTGGAACAGCTTCACAGGCAGGCGGACTTGAGTATCCACGACGATTCGAGAGAGCAATTCCACGAGAGTACGATTTACGGGGCGTGGCTGAGGTATGCGCGCGAGCGCCCGGAACGGGTGTTTCCGGGTGGAGGGAAGTCGGAGTCAGAGTGAGATCGGGCGGCGTCGGGCGGGGAGCGGGTTTGTTGCGTGAGCTGTTGTTGGACTGCCCGGAGACCTTGCGCTGCGAGCGCAAGGCGGCACGGCTGGAGCCGTGCGCCACGTCGGGCGGGGAGTGCGGTGTTGTTGGACTGGCTTCCGCTGGGTCTACGTTTGCGGGAGCTGTTGAGGGTTCAACGACGGCTGCGGCGCGTTGGTGCGGTGTCGGCGTTTCGGGAAGCGGACTCGGCATGCCGAGTCCCTACAGGCGGAGCTGCTCGCTCCATCAAGACGCTGCAAGAGAAGAGCGCCTGTATCGCTCTGAGTTCGCTTCGCGAGTCGCCCTATACCCGCTCCATTACTGTCGCGGCTCTGATGGAGCGGGCGCTGCGGGTCGACACGGCCCAGGCGGCGAGCGGGACGCCTAGTTGTGCGGCGAAGATCCACCATGAGTTCCCTGCCCCGGCGTAGTGGGCGTAGCTGAGGAAGACCGTCACGCTTAGGGTCAGCCAGAAGACTTGGCGGCGTAGGGCCGCGAAGGGCAGCAGCCAGCAGAAGTACCAGGGGGCGACCATCGGGGTGGTCAGCAGGAACGCGCCGAGGGTCCAGAGGACGTAGTCGACCGCGGCCTGGGGCGTGCCGTCGTCGCGGAGGAAGAAGTAGAGGGCGACGGCGGCCGTTGCGATGAGCGGGAAGGCGAGTTCGAGCCAACGGATCTCGGGGAGGAAGCGCGCCAGCAGCGGGTTGAAGACCCAGTGGGCGGCGTAGGCTTTCATGCCTTCGGGGGGATGCAGGAGGAGCAGCGCCGCGGCGGCGAGCGTGGGGGCGAGTGCGAGCAGGCCTTGGCGCTTGAAGAGGAGCGGCGCCAACACCCAGCCGGTGGGCTTGACGAGTCCCGCTAGGGCGCCGGCCGTCCCGCCGAGGCCGCGACCCGCTTCCAAGAGGCCGAGCAGCGAGAGCAGCAGGAAGAAGACGAGGATCGGGTCGAGGTGGCCGGAGCCCGCGATCTCCTTGACGGGCGTGGGGCACCAGGCGTAGATCGCGGCGGCCGTCGTCCCCAGGCTCAGGTGGTCGCGGCCGATGCGCAGGAGGAGGGCGATCACTCCCAGGTCGAAGGCGACCAAGAGAAGCTTCCAGAACCAGACGTTGGCCGGGGCGGCGCGGTCGGCGAGAACGAAGGCCGCGTGGGCGGTCCAACCGTAGGGGGAGGCGAACTGGCGATAGCCGACGTGATCCCAGACGTCGCTCCAGGCCGGGTCGTCAAAGAGGCGGCCGTGGAGCGCGGGGTCGGCGAGTTCCAGCTCGTACTCTTCGAGCGCGTCGGGGGGCGTCTTGAGCGGGTCGACGGCGGCGCTCCAGGCGTGGCCTTCCCAGAGGTAGCGCCACAGATCGTCGTCGTAGAGAAGGAGGCGGTTGAAGCCGCCGGCGGCGAAGTCATACCCGGCGGGCAAGGCGCCGGCGCGTAGGAGAAGAGCCCCGATGAGGACGAGCTTGAACGAGGGAGGCCGCTTGACGACTCGAACGGCGGCGACGGCCCAGGCTGCCGCGGTCAGGCCAAAGAGGCCGAGGAAGAGCGCAACGTCGTCCGCGCTGCGATCGGAACGGACGAGGCCGGACATCGCGAGATGCCCGGCCGTCATGGCCGCAAGGAGACCGGGGGTGGTCCAGTTGCGGCGGTTCACAGGTATGCCCGGAAGGACGCCGAGATCAGCTCTCGTTCTTGGGCTTGAGGACCTTGACCGAGAGGACTTTGCCGTCATCGGCGCAGAAGGTCACCTTCGCTTCGGAATCGGTCTCGAGTTTGGCGAGGCCGGCTTGCTTGCGGGTCATGCCGGGGATGCGGAACGACGTCTTCTTGTCAGTTTGCAGTACGCCTTCCTTGCCGTCGGCGCTGAACTGGAGCAGGCCCTTGTCGACGTCGGCGCCGAGAATGATCCCTTTCATGGTCATGGCGGGGCAGCCGGAAGGCGCCGCGCCGCCGAGGCCGGGGGCGCCGCCGCCCATCGGACGTCCGGATTCGGAGGCGACCGCCGGGGCGAGTGCGAGAAAACAAGCAGCCAGGGGGGCGAGCCAATGCTTACGAAACATGTATGAAATCTCCTCGGTGGGTGCGGGCGACTGCGGCGCCCATGCCTAACGATTCGTCTCGCCTGAGCGTCAAGTTACGGAAGTTTTTGAGATATCGCTCGAACCGGTATCGGCGCAACCCGTAGTCTTGACTTATGCCTCGTCTCCTCGTTTCGCTCTTGGTTTCGCTCTTGCTTCCGGCCCTGGCCGTCACGGCGTCGGCCGGGGAGTCCGCGTGGCCGTCGTTCCGCGGCCCGGATTCGAATCCGGTCGGCGAATCGCCGCGGCTGCCGGAGCGCTGGTCGACGACGGAAAACGTCGAGTGGAACGTCGAAATTCCGGGGCGCGGGTGGTCGTCGCCGATTGTGGCGGGGGAGCAGGTATTCGTCACGGCGGCGGTGACCGAGGGGGAATCGAAGAAGCCGCAGATCGGGACGGACTTCAGCAATGAGTATGTGGCTGAGCTGTCCAAGCAAGGTCTGTCGCAAGACGAGATCCTGGCTCGGGTAACCGAGCGCGACATCGAGCTGCCGTCGGAGGTCGAGTTGCACTACTACCTGTACTGCCTGGACCTGTCGTCGGGCGAGTTGTTGTGGCGGCGGGAGGTCGCTTCGGGGAGGCCGCCGGGAGGCCGCCATCGCAAGAACAGTTTTATGTCGGAGACGCCGGTGACGGACGGGGAAGCGGTCTACGTCTATGTCGCGAACCTTGGGCTGTACGCCTACGATCTTGCGGGCGAGCGACTGTGGACGAGGGAGCTCAAGAGCTACCCGATCTATCTCGACTTTGGCCCCGGCGCTTCGGCGGCCTTGCACGGCGAGCGGCTGATCGTGCTCAACGACAATGAGGAGCGGCAGTTCTTGGCGGCGTTCGACAAGCGTTCCGGGAAAGAGATCTGGCGGACGGAACGCGATATTCAGGGCGACCAGCCGCGCCGCTCAGGCTGGTCGACGCCTTACGTTTGGGAGCACGAGAAGGGCGCGGAGATCGTGACGGTCGGCCCGGGGCGCGCGATCGCCTACGACTTGGACGGGCGTGAGCTTTGGAGTCTGGAGGGGATGACGGGCACGCCCGCGCCGACGCCGTTCGCTTATGGAGGGCTGCTGATTCTAGACGCCGGGCAAGGCCGGTCGATTTATGCGATCCGGCCGGGGGCGCGCGGCGACGTGACGCCTGAGAAGGCGTCGGCGCCGGGGGAAGCGTTCGCGTGGGTCGCGGAGCGCGCGGGGACGTATATTCCGACGCCGGTCGCCTACGACGGGTACTTGTACGTGGTGAACGACAAGGGGATCTTGACGCGTCTAGACGCGGCGACCGGCGAGGTCAGCTACAAGGGGCGTTTGGATCGTGACGGCGCGGCATTTACGGCCTCGCCTTGGGCGTACGACGGCAAGGTTTTCGCGGTGAGCGAGACGGGGGTGACGTACGTTTTTGGGGCCGGGGACGAGTTGGAGGTGCTGGGGAAGAATCCGCTGGGCGAGATGGCGCTGGCTACGCCGGCGATCGTGGGGGATCGGCTGCTGGTGCGGACGGAGACGCAGCTGTATTCGATTCGGGAGGGGGGTGATTGAGTTGAGGGGTCGTTGGTGGATTGGGCTGGAAGATTTGGGTGGGGCGGGCTTTCGTGGTCGACTGGGGACAGGAAGATGTGGGTGGGTTGGGCCTTCGTAGTCGACTGGGGACAGGAAGATGTGGGTTGGTTGGGCTTTCGTAGTCGACTGGGGACAGTCCACACGCGCTGGGTGGCTGCCGTGGTGCTGAAGTCTTGATGGGACAGTCCCCGCGGGGGGCTTTTGTGGGTGGGGCGGGCTGGAAGACGTGGGCGGGTTAGTGGTTGGGGGCGGGGATGGGGATGCGGGTCTCGGTGAGGCGCTCGGCGCCGGTCTTGCCTTGGCGCTCGACTAGGACGATCTTGTCGCCTTCGATGCGGACTTGCTGGGCGTAGGCGGTCCAGGCGGCGAAGGGTTCTTGCGGGCCGCAGCTGAGGTAGAGGGCGTAGGGGCAGTCGCCGCGGGCGCCGCAGGCGGAGCGATCGACGACGAGGCGGTCGGGGAAACTGTCGTGGTTCCAGTCGCCGGTTCCGACGGTCTCTTCTTCTACGGTCAGCGTCTCGATCGAAGGCGGGCAGGGGTCGATTGAGTTCGACTCGGGCGCTGGGGCGCAGGCGAGCCAGAAGGCGGCGGCGACGGGAACAAGGCGCTTCACAGGGCTCCTTCTACAGGGCTTCGGAATCGAAGTCGAACGATCGGCGGTGGGCGCTGAGCGGTCCGAGGTCGGGATCCAAGAGATAGTTTCGCGGATTGGAGTCTTCGTTCCAATCGGGCCACCGGGCGACGGTCTGCATGGTGCGCGAAAAGCCTTCGTGGGTGACGGCGGCGCGGGCGAGCAGGCCGTCGATGAGAGCGGACTCGTGGGCGTCGGTCCAGTCGGCGGGAGGGGCGTCCCAGTCGAGATCGGGGCGAGCTTCGCGGGCTAGGCCGAGGGCGGCGCGGAGGCCGGAGCCGGCGCGGCCGGAGCGGACGACGTGGGCCGGAAAGCGGACGTGCCAACGCAGGATGAGCGCCGCCGCCTTCTCCGAGGTGAAGACTTCACCGATGGTCGGCCCGTCGGCGAAACGCGCGGCGCGGACGTCGCGCAGGCGGATGCGCGTCATCTCGCCCATGGCGCGCCGGTAGCCGCGCAGGGTGCGCCCGGCCATGACTAGGCGGTAGAACCAATGCCAGCCGCGGAACCACTCCCACTCGGCCGCGGCGCCGCCGGCGCGACGGTAGGTTCCGTCGGCGGTTTGGAGGCGGAGGCCCGCGTCGTACTTGGCGGCGGAGGCGTTGCGCAGCGACGAGCCGTCTTGGCCCCAGACGGCGTCGGGGCGGACGCCGGTCGCGGCGAGGAGTTTGTCGAAGCCCGCCGGATCGCGCTCTTCGAGAAGGGCCCAGAAGGCGGGCATCTCGGCGTCGGAGACGTTGCCTTGGACGGAGGCGAGACCGAGCGTCCAGTGGCACGGGCCGGCGGAGAGGAAGGCGTTGTCGTAGGCGTTGACGCTGTCAAAGAAGCCGAGGCACTCGACCTCGGAGACGGCGCGGAGGACGCGGAAGGTCGAGCGTTGGGCCGGCGACAGCCCGTCGAAAGACGCGCCGTAGATCGTCTCGGGGAGGATCTCGGCGGAGGACCAGACGTGGCGCGGCGGCTTGGAGAGCGGGCCGCCTTCGAGCGCTCGGGTGTATTCGCCGACGACGATGCGGCCGTCGGAGTCGCCGGCGCCGTCGGCCCAGTAATCGCTGAGGTCGCGGGCGTACATGCGGCGGCGTTGGTCTTTGAGATCGTCGGCGAGCCAGAGGTTTTGCGCGACGACGGCGTTACGCTTGCCGGCTCGCATGCGCCAGGCTTCGACGACGACAGGGCAGCGACGGCGACCGTCGAGCCAGACTTCGAGCAGGCGGCGGGTTTCGGCGTCGGCGGTTCCGCTGACGGGACCGAGGAAGCGGTCGTTGTTGGGCGCCGGAACGAGGCGGTCGGCGTAGACGGGTTCGCCGGAGGAGGCTTCGCGGGCGCCGCCGGGTTGGCGGGCGTAGATCTGGAATTCGCGCAGGGCCCACTCGGTGCGGCGGCCGAAGACGCCGTCAGCGACTCCGACGACGGCGAAGCCGAGTTCGCGGAGATCGGCCTGGAGCCGCTGTACGGACTCGGGGCGGCGGACGCCGCGGCGGAGATGGATGTCGTCGTAGCGGTCCGGCACGGGCAGTCTCGATGGGGGGCTCGCTTCCAGGCTACTCGGGGCGGTCAAGCCGGGACCGGCCTGGATTAACCTAAGAAGCGACGGATGGCGACGGAAATCATCAAGGTTTGTGGAATTACGCGACCGGCGGATGCGATTGCGGCGGCGGGCGCGGGGGCGACGGCGATCGGGATGGTGTTCTATCGGAGGAGTCCGCGGGCGGTGCGTTTGCATGAAGCCGCGATGGTGTCGGCGGTCGTGCCTCCCGGCGTCGTGAAGGTCGGCGTATTCGTCAATGAAGAGCCGGCTGAGATTCGCAAGCTCGTGCAGGCGGCGCGGCTGGACGTCGTGCAGCTACACGGTGACGAGACGCCGGATATCCTTGGGTCGTTGGACGGTCTGCGCGTTTGGCGGGCGCTTCCGGTGGGTCCGGAGTTCGATCCCGCTTCGTTGGCGGCGTGGGACGTGGAAGCCGTGCTGCTGGATGCTCCGTCGGGAGAAGCGTACGGCGGATCGGGTCGGCAGTTTCCGTGGGCCAAGGCGGTCGAGGCGAAGCGGGTGCACCCGAAGATCGTGGTGGCGGGCGGGTTGGACGGCTCGAATGTCGCGCAGGCGATTCGCGAAGTCGCGCCTTGGGGGGTCGACTCAAGTTCCCGGTTGGAGAGTTCGCCCGGCGTGAAGGACGAGGCGAAGGTCAAGGCCTACGTGAGCGCGGCGGTCGGGGCTTAGAGTCGGGGGGCTCGGCGGTGATGAGGACGCGCGGGCGGTTGCGGGTTGACGGCAGGAGACCTTGCGCTGCGAGCGCAAGGCGGCACGGCTGGAGCCGTGCGCTACGTCGGCCACTACAGACTTCCGGTTGAGGGAGCTGCGGGCTGATGCGTCGCGGATCGGTTTTTTTGGGGGAGTGTTTGGCTCCTCAGGTAGGACTCGAACCTACAACCCTTCGGTTAACAGCCGAATGCTCTACCATTGAGCTACTGAGGAGCAGAGTGGAATTCTCAATTTCCCATAACGGCTTAGGCGTGTCAACTTGAGGCCGGGGAGGGGCGTCGCGCTAGGATTGGGGCTATGGCCAGCGACCGATTGGAGACCCTAAAACAGTTCCTGGAGAGCCGTCCCGACGACTGCTTTGTGCGATACGGATTGGCTCAGGAATACGTGAAGGCCGAGGCGTTTGAGGACGCGATCGCGCAGTTCGACAAGATCCTCGAGATCGACCAGAACTACCAGGCGGCCTACTATCACGCCGGAAAGACGTACGAGAAGATGGGCCGGATCGACGACGCGCGGGCGATGTGGGAGCGGGGCGTGGAGACCTCGCACCGGACCGGCGACGCGCATGCGCGCGGGGAGTTGGAAGCGGCGCTGGATGCGACGAAGTAAGGCGGAACACAGGTACGGGAACAGCGAAGGCCGCCCGGGGTAGGGCGGCCTTCTTCTGTTAGGGGTTTCCTCGGCCGGGGAGACCGAGGAGAGGCGACTGCGGGGAGCAGTCTGACTGACAGGGGCGTCAGGGTCGTTAGGCGTCCGCCGTCTGGCTCTTGGTCGCGGGTGCGGAAGAGTAGGAGGCGGTGCTTGAAGTCGCAGCGGCGGCGCCGATGGTTCCGCCGGTGACGACGAAGTCGGGGTAGCAGCTGTAGCCGTGCTCGGCGAGATCCAGACCTTCGCGCTCTTCCTCTTCGGAGACGCGCAGCCCCATCGTCGAGTCGATGACTTTGAATAGGATGAACGCGGTGACGAACACCCAGATGAAGGCGACGGCGATGCCGACGATCTGCGGCATCAGCGGGGCCATGCCGCCCTCGTTGAACAGGGCCGCGGCGAGCGTTCCCCACACGCCGCAGACGCCGTGTACGGAGATGGCGCCGACCGGATCGTCGATCTTGATCGAGTCGAAGAACAGGACCGAGAAGAGGACCAGCACGCCGGCGACGGCGCCGATGATCAGGGCGCTTGCGACGCCGACGTTGGCACAACCGGCGGTGATGCCGACCAGGCCCGCGAGGACGCCGTTCAGGGTCATGCCGACGTCCGGCTTGCCGAACTTGAACCAAGAGACGATCATCGCCAGCGTGGCGCCGGCACAGGCGGCCATGAAGGTGTTGAGCGCGATCCGCGGGATGGCGCCGTCAGCGGCGGTCTCCGATCCGGCGTTGAAGCCGAACCAGCCGAGGAACAGGATGAAGACGCCGAGCGCGGCCATGGACATGTTGTGTCCGGGGATGGCGCGGGGCTTGCCGTCTTTGCCGTACTTGCCCAAGCGGGGACCGACGACGATGGCGCCGGCGAGAGCGGCCCAAGCGCCGACGGAGTGAACGACCGTCGAACCGGCGAAGTCGATGAAGCCCATGTCGGCCAACCAGGCGCCGGCGTTGTCGCCGATCAACAGGTTGCCCCAGGCCCAGTGGCCGTAGACGGGGTAGATGATGGCCGAGATGCCGAGGCTGTAGAACAGGTAGGCCGAGAACTTGGTGCGTTCGGCCATGGCGCCCGAAACGATGGTCGCGGCGGTTGCGGCAAAGACGACTTGGAAGAGCCAGAAGGTGTATTCCCACTGTCCGTCGGTCGTGTTGTTATCGGCTTGCAGCATGAAGTGGTCGCCGCCGATCCAGAGTCCCGTGCTCGTGCCGAACATGATGCCGAAGCCGACAAACCAGTAGGCGATGGCGCCCATGGACATGTCGAGAATGTTCTTCATCATGATGTGGGCCGCGTTCTTAGCGCGCGTGAAGCCCGATTCGACGAAGGCGAAGCCCGCCTGCATCCAGAAGACCAGGAACGCGGAGATCAACGTCCATACGACGTTGGCGTTTGTTTGTACGTCCGCGGCGGTGATTTCTTCTTCTTGCGCGGCCGCAGATACGGCGAAAACGGACAGCAACGCGGCCGACGAAGCGACGCGGCGCAAGGCAGCTCCGCTCCAGATCCCTTTTTGAAAGACTCTACTCATCGCTCACTCCTAACCTCTCCTCGAATACGCACGGAGGCCGAAAGCATGCGGTCCGCGAGCCTGTCGGCAGGCGGATCCGGGGCGCTCCGAAACTGTTCTGCTATGCGTTTCCGACGACCTGGTCAGAAGCGAGCCGGCAGAAGGCTCGCGGGCGGATTGGACGGGCTCGGCAGTGAACCCTCGCCTTTGATGGCCCCAATCTACCAATTGGGAATCCGGGGGCGGAAGCAAATAGTTTCTATCGGGCCGATAAACCGTTGGAACGCCAAGTTGCTAGCCTGAATAGAGCGATGACGGACGCGCCCCGATCGAAGAATTTCGAGCGTTTCGCGTGGTTCTTTGCGGCCTATTTGATCGCCGTGATCCTCTTCGGGGCCTGGGTGCGGATCACCGGCTCGGGCGCGGGCTGCGGCAGCCACTGGCCGGTTTGCGACGGCGAAATCGTCCCCACCGCGCCGGACGTCAAGAAGCAGATCGAGTATACGCACCGGCTGACGAGCGGGCTGTGCGGGGTTTTCGCGCTGATTCTGGTCGGCTGGGCGTGGCGGCTCTATGGGCGGTCGCGGGTGCTCGTCGCCTCGATGGCGACGTTGTTCTTTGTGCTGGTGGAAGGCGGAATTGGCGCGGCGCTGGTCTTGCAAGAGTTGGTGGCGGAGAACGACTCGGTCGCGCGGGCGGTGATGGTGGCGATCCACCTGACGAACACCCTATTACTAACGGCGGCGGCTTCGTTGGCGGCGTGGTTCGCCGGCGGGCGTTCCCTGCCCCGATTCGCGCGTGACCGGCGGCTGGCGAGACGGGTCGCGGTCGGGCTGGCGCTGATCGTCTTGACGAGCATGACGGGAGCGGTGACGGCGCTGGGGGACACGCTGTTCCCGATCGAACCGGCGGCGGGAGGCGAGTTGCTGGCGAAGATCAGCGCGGACGTTTCCGCCTCGAACCACTTCTTGATTCGGCTGCGGGCGTTGCATCCGGCGGTTGCGGTTGTTGCGGCGGGGTATTTGCTGTGGCTGCTGCTTCCGTTGGCGCGGGGGCCGGAGGGGTCGGGTTGGGCGCGAGCCGGGGTCGCGCTGGTGGTGATTGAGACGGGGGCCGGGGCGCTGAACGTGGCGTTGGCGGCGCCGGGCTGGATGCAGATTGTGCATCTGCTGCTGGCGAATTTGGTTTGGATCGCGGTGGTGCTGACGGGGGCGGAGCAGTTGGAAGGGCCTGCGTCTTCATCGCCCGCGACGTCGCCGACGACGGCGGGCGCCGCCGCGGAACCGGCTTAGCCATAGATGGGTCGCATCGTTTGGGAGATTCGCGCTTGACTTAAACGCGTCATGCATATATGCTCTAGGTATCTAAGCTATGTCGCAGCCGAGATCCAGCGAGAAGGCCTTCCTTGAGCGGTACGACCCGGAGCAGTTCGACCGGCCGTCCGTCACGGTCGACGTCGTCCTTCTGACGGTCCGGGACGAGAGTCTCCGGTGCCTGTTGTTCCGACGCGCCGAACATCCGCATCGTTCTCGCTGGGCGCTGCCCGGAGGGTTCGTCGGGATCGGCGAATCGCTCGACGAGGCGGCGGCGCGGGTGCTGCGGGAGAAGGCCGGACTGCGCGACCTGTACATCGAGCAGCTGTATACCTTCGGCGAGCCGAAGCGCGATCCGCGAGCGCGCATTATCTCCGTCGCTTACTACGGGCTCGTCCCGGAACAGCGCTTGAGTTCCGCGAACGACGGCGTGCTGGCGCGCCTGGAAGAGGGCGCCTCCGGCTCCGTCCGGCTCGTTGACGCGGCCGGCCGGTCGCTTCAGACCGCCTTCGATCACGGCGGAATCGTCGCTGCGGCGCAGGCCCGGCTTCGCGGCAAGGTGGACTACGCGCCGGTCGGGTTTGAACTGCTGCCCGCGACGTTCCCGCTTCGGGATCTTCAGCGGGTCCACGAGGCGATTCTGGGCAAGGCGGTGAACAAGGACTCGTTCCGGCGACGCATGCTGGCGACGGGTTTGCTGGAGGCGACCGGGGACTTGGAAGAGCGGGTCGGACACCGTCCGGCGCAGAGTTATCGCTTCGCAGGAAGGAACGCGTGAATCGGAATTTAGGAGGGAGACATGGCTGAGATCAAACGTTACCCGATCGTAAGGCACCTACGCGCCGAACCGAACAACCACGTCTTACGCTTCCGTAAGGGGAAGCAGACGGCGAGCGGTCGAGGTCTGTCGTTCTGGTTTCTTCCGCTGGAGACGAGCGTCGTCGAGATCCCGACGGACGACCGCGAGCTGCCGTTCCTGTTCCAAGGCCGCTCTCGGGACTTCCAAGAGGTCACCGTCCAAGGCGCCATCACCGTCCGCTTCTCCGACGCGGAGAAACTCGCGCGGAGAGTCGACTTCACGATCGATCTGAGGACCGGCCGAAACAAGGAGCGACCGCTCGAAAGGCTGGCGGGCATCGTGACGGAGTCCGCGCAGCAGTTCAGTTGGGATTACCTCGCGAAGACGGACCTTGAGGAGGTTCTCGAAAGCGGATTCGAGGCGGTCCGAGTACGGATCGACGAGGGCCTGCGCGCCCATTCCGAACTGGCCGACATGGGCGTCGACTTGGTCGCCGTCCGGATCGCGGCCGTCCGACCGAGCGCCGACCTGGAGAAGGCTCTCCAGACGCCCACGCTTGAGCGACTGCAACAGCAAGCCGACGAGGCGACCTTCGCGCGTCGCGCACTGGCCGTCGAGAAGGAGCGAGCCATCGAGGAGAACGAACTCCAGAACCGCATCGAGCTGGCGCGACGCGAAGAGTCCCTGATCAACCAGAAGGGACAGAACCGAACGCGCGAGGCGGAAGAGGAGGCACAGGCGGCCAAGATCGCGGCGGAAGCGCAAAGCGAACGCCGCGCAATCGAAGCCGAGACCGAATCCAACGCGATTGCGACGGTGGAACAGGCGCGCGTCCAAGCGGAGCGAGACCGAATGGAGATCTATCGGGAGTTCCCGGCGGAACAGATGCTCGGCCTCGCGGCGCAAGAGCTGGCGGGCAAGCTCGGAAAGATCGAACACCTGAGCCTGTCACCGGACATGTTGAGCGGCCTGCTGGCGAACCTCGCTCGTTCCGGCGCTCGTCGGCTGGACGCTGGATAGGAGGAGCGAGATGGCCAGAAGCAACCCCCGCGTCGTCGTGGTGAGTCGAGAGACCGACTACCAACGGTTGATCCAACGCCATGGGACGCGGGGCCAGGCGAAGTTCTTCCTGGCGAGTCGAAAGCAGTCGCTGGAGCCGCTGGAGACGATCCACGCCCAGCAGGAATCGACCCTGCGCCGGGTGCTGTCGGCCGTCCCGGAGGATTGGCCGAGGAGACAAGTCGACCGGCGCGAGCTGGATCGATTCGTCTTCGAGCCGGACGACGTAGTGGCGGCGGTGGGTCAGGACGGGCTGGCCGCGAACGTCGCGAAGTATCTCGACGGCCAGCCGGTCTTGGGGTTTAACCCCTCGCCGGAGCGCTACGACGGCGTACTGGTCCGACATCGGCCGGAATCCGCGGGCGCGCTGTTCCAAGCATTCGCTTCGGGACGTCTACGGTTCGACGCCCTCACGATGGTCAGGGCCGAGTTGGACGACGGCCGAGTGCTCGACGCGCTGAACGAGATTTTTGTGGGGCACCGCAGTCACCAGTCGGCTCGCTATGAGATCTCATGGCGCGGCGCGCGAGAGCGGCACTCGTCGTCGGGAGTGATCGTTTCGAGCGGCACGGGCGCGACCGGATGGGCTCGCTCGGTCCGTCTGGCCTGCCAGAGTTCGCTGGAGCTTCCGGCGCCGACCGAGTCGAGACTGTCGTTCTTCGTGCGCGAACCGTTCCCGAGCGTCAGCACGGGCTGCGAGTTGCGTGAGGGTTTGGTGAAGTCGGACGAAGCGGTGGAGATCCGGTCGGAGATGGACGACCAGGGCGTCATCTTCGGGGACGGAATCGAGTCCGACAGGCTGGAGTTTTCGTGGGGCCGCGTAGCGCGCCTGTCGCCGTCTCCGCGTACGCTCCACCTTGCGAGCGGCGCGTCCTAGTCTCCAGCCGAATCTTCGAGCGCCTTGGCTAGTTTTCTGGCGGCGGTTTGGATTTCGCGGGGGGTGAAGGCGGCGAAGCCGAGCATGAAGCCTTGGAGGTCGGTGCGTTCGAGCAGGTGGCGGTGCATGCTTGCGGCGATGACGCCTTGCTCGGCGGCGAGTCGTTCCGCTTCTTTTGCGTCCGTGCCGTCGGTGAAGAAGGCTGGGGCGCAGAGGCCTGCTTCCCAGGAGGCCGGTTCGAGCTTGCCTTTGAAATAGCGACGGAGACTGGTGCGCAGCGCGTCTTGGCGTTCGGCGTAGAGTTCGCGCATGCGGCGGAGGTGGCGGCCGTAGCGGCCCTCGGTCATGAAGTCGCAGAGGATGGCCTGGGACAAAGTTGGCGGAGCACGGTCGACTTGCGTGCGTAGGCGCATGAACGGGTCTCGCAAGGCGGCGGGGAGGACGACGTAGCCTAGGCGTAACGACGGGAAGAGCGTCTTGTTGAAGGTGCCCATGTAGACCGTGACGTTCGCTTCATCGAGGCCCTGCAAGGCGCCGAGCGGTCGGCCGGCGAAGCGGAACTCGCCGTCGTAGTCGTCTTCGAGGATCCACGCCTTGGCCTTGCGCGCCCAGCCGAGCAGTTCCAAGCGACGCTCGACGCTCATCAGCGAGCCTAGGCCGAACTGATGCCCGGGCGTGACGTAGGCGACGCGGGCTTTCGGAGCTCGAGCGACGCCGTCGGCCACGCGCAGGCCGCGCTCGTCGACAGGAACAGGGACGATGCGGGCGCCGGCGAGCCGGAAGGCGTCCTGGGCGCCGAAGTAAGCCGGGTCTTCAATCCAAGCTTCGTCGCCGGGCTGGATCAGCAGACGGGAGAGCAGGTCGAGGGCCTGTTGGATGCCGGAGGTGACGGCGATTTGGCCCGCGTCGCAGCGCACGCCGCGGGAAGTGCGGAGGTAGTCGGCGATGGCCTCGCGCAGGGGCGGGTAGCCTTGGAAGTCGTCGCCGCTGAGCGCGGAGACGGAGAGGCGTCGGACGCGTCGGCCGGCGATGCGCATCCAGGACTCGACGGGGAATTCGTCGAGCGCCGGCTGGTCGGGGCGGAAAGGACGGCGCGGCAGGGCTTCGGCGTGTCGCCAGGACTCGATGGGGTCGGGCGGCTTGGCCCGAGGGGCGACCCGCAAGAGGTCTTCGGGGATGCGGTCGCTGACGCGGGTGCCGGAACCGCGTCGGGCGGTGAGGTAGCCCTCGGCGGCGAGTTGCTCCAAGACGCCGACGACGGCGCCGCGGGAGACGCCCTGGGCGCGAGCCAGTTCGCGGCTGGAGGGGAGGCGCTCGGAGCGGCGCAGGCGGCCTTCGAGAACGGCGCGGCGAAGTTCAGCGTAGAGCCATTCGTGGACGGCCTTTCCGGCTGGTCGGGGGCTCAGCGTGAGCTCGTTGGGAGGCATAGAAGTGGTCCATTCATTTTGCCGGAATTGGATCTAGCGATGGAGCCGCCTTGGACCTAGGCTCAGGGTATGAGAACACGCAGAGACTACCTATTGGGAGCTCTGGCGGCCGCCGCCGCCGCTCCATCCGCCGCTCCGACCGTCGCACGCGCGCAGGAGTCGCCGACCGGGAAGACGAGCCGCGAGATCCACCGGCAGCCGCTACAGGCGGAGATCGGTCGCGACGCGGTGTTCGTCGAACTGACGATCGAGCCGGGGACGCCGTCCAACGCTCATCGTCACGGGGGGATGGTGCTGGGGTATGTGATCGAGGGGCGGCTGAAGTTTGCGATCGGCGACGAGCCGGCGCGGGTGGTGGAAGAGGGGGAGGCGTTTTTTGAGCCGAGCGGCGTGCTGCACCGGTTGGGGGAGTCGGCGGACGGGAACCGCGTTCGGCTGCTGGCGGTGGTGTTGTTGGAGCCGGGCAAGGAACTGGTGATGCCGGCATGAAGGGGGTCGTGGGCGAGTCGGACAGGGCGGGGCTGAAGCCCCGCTGCGGGCTGAAGCCCGCGCCACAAAGAGGGCTGGCCGATTCGTTGGGCAGCGGCCGAGGAGAGGGTAAATCGGTTGAGTTTTCGGGATAAGAGGAATACGAATGACGGAACGGATGGTACGGACTGAAATGGTCGAGGAACGGATCGACGGATATGCGGCTGCGCCGAAGGCTTATCATGCCTTGGCCGGCCTGCATCGCTATCTCAAGCAGTGCAGCCTGGAAAGGCCGTTGCTGAACCTGGTCGACCTGCGCGCTTCGCAGATCAACGGCTGCGCGTACTGCATCGACATGCATTGGAAGGACGCGGTCGCGGCGGGTGAAGATCCGCAGAGGCTGTACATGCTGGACGCTTGGCGCGAGTGGGGCGGCTATACGGCTCGCGAGCGCGCGGCGCTCGAATGGACGGAGGCGGTGACGCTGGTCGCTTCGGGTCACGTGCCGGACGAGGCGTATCGCCGGGCGCGGGAGCAGTTCGGCGAGACGGAGCTGACTGAGCTGACGTTGGCCGTGGCGGCGATCAACAGTTGGAACCGGATGGCGATCTCGCTGCGCAAGACGGCGGGCGGGTATCGGCCGGGCGAGCACGAGTAGGAAGCGCGCAGTATCCTAAGAGGGTCGGGGCGTAGCGCAGCCTGGTAGCGCGTCTGCTTTGGGAGCAGAAAGTCGGGGGTTCGAATCCCTCCGCCCCGACCACGTTATTTGACCAGCCGGCCGACTGACGAGGCGACGCGGCGGAAGGCTTCGACCAGTTCCGTGGTGTCGTTGGCGTAGACGTACAGGCCCTCGTTCTTCGACGAATCGTATTCGACGCTGAGGTCGGTGTTCGCGACCGCGTTGAGGACGTCGGCCTCAACGGCGCCGAAGCCGATCGCGTTTATGGTGATGTCCAGATCTGGATCGTTGCGGATGGCGTGCGAGATGTTCACCTGCATGTTGGCGGCGACGGCTCTCCTGTCGGTCCAGATCGCGGACGCCGACCCGTTCTTGAGGCGAAGGCCGAAGACGGAAACGCCTCCGGGCAAGTAGCCGCCCTGGGGATACCAGACGGTCTCTGCGTCTTTGGCGTACGGGTATCCCGTACAGCCGTCCGGAGGTAAGTAGTCCGATCGCGTCACGGGGTGCGCGGGGGCGTCCAGGTTGAGTACGGGGCCGCCGTACCCCACGACGCCCTCCGCATCCGTACAGCCGCTGCCGAAGCGAGTATCGATCGTGAACTTGCCGGGGAACACATTCGCGATCCCGTCGGTGAAGAAGACGATCGAGTTGAGCTTCATGTGCGCCACCGGGTCGGGGGCGTCCTTGAGGGCGCGATAGGCCCAGTACAGACCGGTGGCGGAGTTGGTCCAGCTCTCGGCTTGGATCGCTTCGATGGCGTTGGTCATACCCGTGACGAAGTTGGTTTGCGGCTCGTAGTCGATGCCGGCCATAGTGGAGAACGTGGCCAGACCGACTTGGTCGAGAGCGGGATCGAAATGGCTGAGGAAGTCGATCGCCGCCGCTTTGATGGCCGGCAGATCGCCTCGCACGGAGTCGGAGTAGTCCAAGGCGAGGATCACGTTGCGAGAGCGCCTCATCGACTGCGCCTGCGCCTTGACGGTGGTCGTCGCGGCGCCGAACCAGCGCGCGAAGTAGAGCGGGGCGACCGCCTCGGCGGTGATGCTGAGTCTCTGGGCCCCGTCGATTGAGGCGATATCAACTTGGGTGAGCGTGCGGCTCTTGGTCAGCAGCGCGCCGGTCTGGAAGTTCGCGTCGAAGGTCCGCTCCACGGCCGCCTTCGCCTCGCTCGCGCCGTCGGGAAGCTTGCGAATGCCGGTGAGCGCCGCGGCGTCGACGCTAGTGGTCAGCAGGGTCTTGACGACGTAGAGATAGCCGAGGTCGAAGGCCAGCGCGGACATGCCGACGAGCAGCACGACGAACAGCACTCCGAGAATCATCACTTGGCCGCGGCGCGGCGCGGAACGGATTTCTTGGCGTTTCATGGATCAAATCTCCTGGCTCAAAAGATCACGCGGGTGGAAAGCCACTCGGGGCTGAAGATCGAGTCGCTCGCAAACAGAAGCGAGTCGGCTTTGTGGTAGACCTCGACGATGAAGACCGTGTCCGACGATCCGAGCGAGGAGAGGGCGGTGGGGACCGTGGCGACCGCGCTCGTCTCCTCGATATAGTCGCGGACGAAGCCGTTCGGGAGGGGCTGCGTGTCGTCGGGCCAAATCCCGGGGTCCGGCGCCGCGATGGTGCTGGAGGCCAGAGCGGGGTCGCCGATGACGTAGTGTTCGGAGACCACCGCTTGGCCGGCGTTGGCCGAGCCGGAGGGGGCTACTACGATTTTTGAGAGATAGACGACGCCGTCGCCGCCGTCGACGGTGATGCCCAATCCGCCGGCGGAGGCGAGGGCGAGCCTCTTGTTTTCGGTGATCGCGAAATCGAAGCCGCGCGCGAAGATGCCGGCGGAATTGCGCGCCAACTGCTGGACGGTCATGTAGCGGTCGAGGGTGATGCCGGCGCTCAACGCGCCGAGGCAAAGGATCAGCAGGACCGGGACGAGCAGGGCGAACTCGACGATCGCGTTGCCGCGGCGGGCGTCGTTCCTTGGTCTGGATGCGATTGAGGTCATGTCGTCTTCCTTCGGCTGGGTCGGCTAGAGTGCGGGGGGCGTGGTGTAGGGTTCGAGCTTTTGGACGGCGGAGACGCTGACCTTCATATCCCCGCCGGTGAGCCCGAACCCGGGGATGACCGGCAAGATGGGTAGCTTGAAGTCCTTGACGGAGACGACCACGGTGTTGCCGCCGTCGTTGGTGGTGGTCGCGCTTCCGTCCGGCGCGTAGAACTTGACGTTGACGTCGTCAAGGGCGTTCGCGTAGTTGAGCAGGCCGGCGGAATTCTCCTGGACGACGGCCTTGATGGAGTCAACGTGGCCCTTGCCCGGCTTGAGCTCTCCGGTGACGCTGAATCGGGCGGCTTGCTGGACGGAATAGTGCAGGGCGGTTCGCGCCCAGATCCAGAACGCCAATTGGCAGAAGCCGAGGACGAGGCCGGAGAAGAGCAGGAAGACGAGCGAGAACTCGACCATCGCTTGGCCTCTTCGTCGGCCGCGACGGGCTGGCCGAGCGCGGCGATCGGGGGCGGCGACCTCCGGCGTCGAGGAGGGCGGAATCGGCGAAGGGCTAGGGTTTTCGGACGGGCCTGCGGCTGCTCTCATGGTTCGGGCGCGGAGGTCGGGCCGCGGCGGGGGAACGCCTGAGGGGCGCCGCGACCGTTTGACTCTCGCACTCGAATCGTAGGGTCAGATCGGGCGCCCGGGGAAGGGGCACACGAGTAGAATCAGCGGTTTGGGGTCGATTGTCGCGAGTTGCCCCTATACCTTGGGGCGGGCTTGGGGCGCGCCTTGAGGCCGGAAGGGCGGCGGGACGGGCGGCCTTCGCGCGGGATGGGCGACGGCGGGGATCGGAGGCGGTTTTGGGCCGTTGCAGAGGAGCTAGGAGTTACCCCTGGGCCTGCCGGGGAGAAGTCCTAGTCCGCGGGCGCCCGACTAGGCGACGTCGGCGGCGGGAGCGTCGCTCGAGAGTCGCTCAAGCGTGGCCGTCAGCAGACGCATCGAGAAGGGTTTCTCGAGGACTTGGTCGGCGCCGGCCGCGGACGCTTCCGCAAGCACGGCCGGGCCGGACCCCGAGATCGCGATGATGCCGGGAGGTTCGGGCATGGCGGCGGCTTCGCGGATCAAGTCGATTCCGCTGTCTTCGCCGAGGCAGACGTCGACGATGACGATCGAATGCGAGGGTTCGAGCAGCCGCTTGCCCAACTGGAGATCGTAGGCGACGCTGACGATGAACCCGGAGGCTTGGCAGACGCGGCGCAGGATCTCGGCCACGCCTAGGTCGTCGTCGACGATCAAGAGCTTGGGGCGCGGGCCTGGCTGGTCGGAATCGGCTTTCCACGGTCGCGTGAACGGCTGCCGGGCGGGCGCGGGGGGAGCGAATCGACGCTGGTCATACCTCATGGCTATGGTTGTACGTCCGAGTGGGGCGGAGGTGTTAGGTGCGTTTAACGGCAGTAGAGGGTAATTGGGGGCGCCGGGGTGTTTTTTGGGTTTTTTTTGGGGAAAAACTCGCTCGGCGGGTTTGAGCAACGGGCTCTTGCTTTGCAAATCGCGCTGGGGCGGGGCTGAAGCCCCGCTGCGGGCTGAAGTGTTCAGTAACAAGACATATTGGACAAAGCGTACGCGATAGATATGTGACATCGGAGCCGGGGAAGGCGGCGAGGATGGAAACATGTCGAGCAAGGAAAAGCAGGCGTTAGAGAAGCGGTTAAAGTTCGTGATGGCGGTCGAGCGCAATCGTGCGACGGGAGTACCCGAGCGCGGTTTCGGGGAGCTGTGCAAGCAGGCCGAGATCTCCCGTCAAACCGG